>JAESGX010000112.1_pt1 | contig 83283 bp, 84 predicted proteins | sample 9269801 | NCBI WGS metagenome assembly JAESGX01 (sample SAMN16773122, study PRJNA677054) | algae metagenome | isolation source: Pleurocapsa minor GSE-CHR-MK-17-07R and co-occurring heterotrophs from wet... | place: USA: Lower Calf Creek Falls, Grand Staircase Escalante National Monument, UT ... | reverse complement strand
ACCCAGCGGCCGTCGGTGGACGTCATCACCGGCACCATCAAGGCGAACTTCCCGACCCGCATCTCTTTCCAGGTGACCTCGAAGATCGACAGCCGCACCATCCTCGGCGAGATGGGCGCCGAGCAGCTGCTCGGCCAGGGCGACATGCTCTACATGGCCGGCGGCGGCCGCATCCAGCGCGTGCACGGCCCGTTCATCAGCGACCAGGAGGTCGAGGCGATTGTCGCGCATCTGAAGACGCAGGGCTCGCCCGACTATCTGGAACAGATCACCGTCGGCGACGACGATGACGACGGCGAGGCGGCCGGCGGCTCCGGCGGTCTCGACGGACTGGAGGAATCCGCCGACCTCTACGACCGTGCCGTCGCCGTCGTGCTGAGTGACCGCAAGGCGTCGACGTCCTACGTGCAGCGCCGCCTGCAGATCGGCTACAACCGCGCCGCCTCGATCGTCGAGCGGATGGAGCGCGAGGGCATCGTCGGCGCCGCCAACCACGCCGGCAAGCGCGAGATCCTCGTCGGCGGCGACAGCGAGGCGGCATGAGCCGCGGCCGCGCACCGGGCCGGGCCGGCGCGCTCCCGTCGACGAACTGCCGCCCCGCGGCCGCGCCGTCGTCCACCCGGCGCCTTCACCCGGCCACAGGCGCACGCTATCGCCGAGGCCAGTGACCGACGTCTTCGACGTGTGCCGCAATGCCGGCGCGCTCGAAACCAGGAGAAGCGAAGATGGCCCATCCATTCCGCGGCGCCGACGTCCGCAGCACCGCCGTTCGCCGCACGGCCCTGGCGGCCGTCGCCGTGGTGGCGCTCGCCGCCGGTGGCCTGACGACGGTGCTCGCGCCGCTGCCCGCCGCCGCCCAGACGACCGCCACTCAAGCGACAGCCGAGGCGACCCCCGAGACGAGCGGCGAGGCGCTGGCGCGCATCAACGACTATTTCAACGGCATCCGCACGATGTCGGGCGAGTTCATCCAGTTCGGCCCGACCGGCGGGCGCGCGGAGGGCTCGTTCGTCATCTCGCGGCCGGGCAAGGTGCGTTTCGACTACTCACCGCCGGCGCGCATCGACATCGTCGCCGACGGCAAGTCGGTGGTGGTGCGCGACCGCAAGCGCGCCACCCAGGACGTCTGGCCGCTGTCGCAGACGCCGCTGCGCTTCCTGCTCGCCGACAAGATCGACCTCCTGAAGGACGCCAACGTCACCGACGTCAGGACCGAGGGCAACACCACGATCGTCGTCATCCAGGAAGCAACGGTGTTCGGCGAGGGCAAGCTGACGCTGTTCTTTGACAGCACCACCAGCGAACTCAGCCAGTGGATCGTCACCGACGCCCAGGGTCTCGACACCACGGTGGCGATCTACAATGTCCAGACCGGCGTGAAGGCGGACCCGAAGCTGTTCGCCATCGACTACCAGCGCGTCATCGGCGCCGAACGCTGAGGCGCCGGGGGTTGAGCGCCCAGGGCAGGGGCAGCGGGGGCTTGGAAGGCTCTCTCCGAGCCCGCGCACGCCGGCGGTCGCGTGCCCGCCCCGATGCGGGGCGGGACGGGGGTATGGCCGCTAAGGCGTGTAGCCCTTGTCGCAGCGGCTGACCCACTGCCAGTCCTGCCACTCCGAGTTCATCCAGTAGAGCCAGTTTCGGCAGTCTGTCTCGGTGCGGAAGCACGCCCACTGTGACGTCGTGTTGAACATGTCGAACAGCGTCTCGCGGCGACCGGCGAACCGGCCCCACCAGAGGTTGGCGGCACCGAATTCGGCGGCGGCGGCCTTGCACTCGAGCGGCGTCGAGCGCGGCTTGATCGGCGGCGGTGCGTTGGTGGCGAACGCTCCGACCGTGCCGAGCGGCACTGCTGCGGCGTGGGTGAGGGCGAGCGCCGCGGACAGGCCGAGACGGCCGCGACCTTTGATACGACTGCGAGACATCTGCACGCCACTCCCTGCACGCGACCAGCCCGGCACACACGGGCCGGCTCGTCACCTCACCGTCGGACGGCCGTCCGGTTGCGCGTCCGCCGCTTGCGTCGGCCCGTCCGGCCTGAGGCCGGCGATCTCCAGGACCATCTTGCGCCGGACGGCGTCGGCGAAGGAAACGTTCTCGTCGGCGACCATGACGAAGGACGCCGGCCCGCCGATGACGTCCTGCTCGTAGACGAGCGACAGCGGCCGGCCGCCGACGATGCGCGGCTGCCCGCCGGGGCGCTGGATCACCAGCCCGTTGATGATGATGCCCTTCGCCACCGCGTCGTCGCGGGCGGCGAGGATGGAACGCCCGCCGATGTTCGGCCCGTCGCCGGAAACGTCAATGACGCGGCGGATGCCCTCATGGGCGTTGGTTTCGAGCTTGTGGACGGAATAGTCGATCGCCGCCGAGATCGAGTTGTAGCCCCACGCCGCGCGCGGCCGCGTCACCAGCGCCTCGGCGAAGGCTGAGGCGGAGGCCTCGTCGCGGATCACCATCCAGTCGACGATGGTGTGCTGCGAGGCCGGGCCGCCCCATTCGATGTAGGCGACGGCGATCGAGCCGTGGATGCCGTCGCGGATCGCGTTCAGGACCTCGGTGCTCACCACCGCCTCGGCATAGCCGTTGCGCTGGAAGGCGAGCTCGTCATTGTCGATCGAGCCCGAGCCGTCGGCGGCGAGGACCAGCTCGACGTCGACCGGCTCGGCTGTGGCCGGTGTGGCGAGTTCGGGTGTGGCGAGCAGAAGGGCGGCCAGAGCGGCGATGGCGGCGGCGAGACGGGGCTGGCGCATCAAGGTCCTCCTCGGCGGGTGTCGTCGAAGCCGGCCGGCGATGCGCCCGCCGTGGGTTTGGCAGGTTTTCGCTCAGGCCACTCCGGTTACGCCGAGGGCGAAGGACTGGATGAGCGCGATTTCCTCGAGGCGACCGAAGCGCCCGGCGGCGCCGCCGTGGCCGGCCTCCATGTTGGTGCGCAACAGCAAGACCGCATCGTCGGTCCGCTCGGCGCGGATGCGCGCCACCCACTTCGCCGGCTCCCAGTAGGTGACGCGCGGATCGGTCAGGCCGGCGAGAACGAGCAGCGGCGGATAGGGCTGTGGGCGCACGCTCTCATAGGGGGCGTAGCGCTTGATGCGCCGGTAGGCCTCGACGTCCTCGATCGGGTTGCCCCACTCCGGCCATTCCGGCGGGGTGAGTGGCAGCGTCGGGTCGAGCATGGTGTTGAGCACGTCGACGAACGGCACCTCGGCGACGACGCCGGCGAACAGGTCCGGCCGCATCGTCGCCACCGCCCCCATCAGCATGCCACCGGCCGAACCGCCCTGGGCGACGATCCGCCCCGGCGCTGTGTGGCCGGCCTCGATCAGGTGCTCGGCGACGGCGACAAAGTCGGTGAAGGTGTTCTCCTTGCCCTCGCGCCGCCCCTCCCGGTACCAGCGGAAGCCCTTGTCCTTGCCGCCGCGGACGTGGGCGATGGCATAGATGAAACCGCGGTCGACGAGCGACAGCGCGTTGGTCAGGAAGGCCGCGGGCACGGAAATGCCATAGGAGCCGTAGCCGTAGAGAAGCATCGGCGCGCTGCCGTCGAGGGGCGTGTCGCGACGGTACAGGACCGACACCGGCACCTCCTCGCCATCGGGAGCGACGGCGTGCAGGCGGCGCGTCACATAGAGCAACGGATCGTGCCCCGAGGGCACCTCCTGCTCCTTGCGCAGCACCCGCTCGCGGCTCTCCATGTCGTAATCGTAGATGCGCGCCGGCGTCGTCATCGACGAATAGCTGAAGCGCAGCGTCGTCGTCTCCGCCTCGTAGCCGTCGATGACGGCGAGCGAATAGGCCTCCTCGTCGAAGCGGATCTCGTGTTCGGCCCCATCGGCGAGGCGGCGGACGACGATATGGGGCAGCCCGTCGCGTCGCTCGAGGCGGACGAGGTGGCCGGCGAGCGCGGTAATCGACAGGATCAGCCGGCCGGGCTCGTGCGGCACCAGCGCGGACCATCCCCCCCGGTCCGGCGCCGTCAGCGGCGCGGTGACGACCTTGAAGTCCTCCGCCCCGTCGGCGTTGGTGAGGATGAACAATCGGTCGTCCGCGACACCGCCGCCGTGGTCGACGGAGTACTGTTCGGCGGTCTTGCGTGGGGCCACCAGGCGCGGCGCCGTCTCTGGCGCTTCGGCGGGGATGAGATGCGCCTCGGACGTCTCGTGGTCGTGCACGTCGACCAGGATGAAGCGGCCGGACTGGGTGTGCGACACCGAGACGAAGAAGCCGGGATCGGCCTCGGCATAGACGAGCACGTCCTCGGCGGCCTGCGTGCCGACGCGGTGGCGGTAGACGCGCGCCGGACGATGCTCCTCATCGAGGCGGACATAGAAGACGAACTGGGAATCGGCCGACCACACGGCTCGGCCGGACATGTCGGGCACGACGTCGTCGAGGTCTGTGCCGGTCGCCACGTCGCGGATGCGCAGCGTGAACGCCTCGCCGCCGGTCTCGTCGACGGCGTAGGCGACCAGCGCGTGGTTCGGCGCGTGCTCGGCGGCGGCCAGCCGGAAATAGGCGCGACCCGTCGCGAGGGCGTCGCCGTCGAGCAGGATCTCCTCGACGCCACCAGCGCGCGCGGTGCGCACGAGCAGCGGGTGCTCGCCGCCGTCCCGATGCTTCATGGCATAGGCGAACGGCCCGTCGGGGGCCGGCACGGAGCTGTCGTCTTCCTTGATGCGCCCGCGCAACTCGGCGACGAGACGCGCCCGCAGCTCGGTGCGATCGGCGAGGATCACGTCGGAATAGGCGTTCTCCGCCTCGAGATAGGCGCGGATGTCGCCGGCGAGCGCCGCCGGATCGCGCATGACGGCACGCCAGTCCTCGGCGCGCAGCCAGGCGTAGGGGTCGCTGCGGGTGTCGTCGTGGGCGATCTGCTCGACCGGGCGGGGCTCGGCGAGCGGCGGACGGGGCGAGGCGGGGGCGGACGCGAAGGGCGGACGACCAGGGGTGTGGCGAACGAGCATGATCGAGCTATCAGTCCTTCCCGGGATCGAAGTCGAGCGCCGTGCCGTTCATGCAGTAGCGCAGGCCTGTCGGCCCCGGTCCATCGGGGAAGACGTGGCCGAGGTGGCCGTCGCAGGTGGCGCAGCGGATCTCGACGCGGCGCATGCCGTGCGAGCGATCCTCGATCTCGCGCACCGCGTCCTTGGAGATCGGTGAGAAGAAGCTCGGCCAGCCGGAGCCCGAATCATATTTCGTGTCGGAGGTGAACAGCGGCGTGCCGCAGGCGATGCAGGCGTAGGTGCCGCTGCGCTTCTCGTCGAGATGCGGGCCGGTGAAGGCCCGCTCGGTGCCGTGCTGCCGCGTGACGTAGAACTGCTCCGGTGTCAGCTCGGAGCGCCACTCGTCGTCGGACTTCGCAACCCTCGGCGCGGATGCGGCGGGTGTGGTCATCACACGTTCTCCACTGCTGACGGGAACAAACCCTCTGGCGTGAGAGATAGGCTTCCGATCGACTTGCGGCAACCGGGACAGTTCCGGCGATAACCCGGGGGCGCGACGGGTTGCACGCTTGCGGGGACCGGACGGCGCCGCTATGACCCGATCGTGTCGTCGGCGGGGGACTGCCCGACCATACCGCCCACAGTGACGGAGCCGACCGGACATGCAGGACGCCGCGAACGCCTCAACGCTCGCGGTCGCTCTTCTGCCATTCGTCGCAGCCCTCCTCGCACCGCTCTTGACGGCGGTGCTGCGCCACAACGCCGGCTGGCTGCTCGCCGCCGTGCCGGCGGCGATGTTCGTCCACTTCCTCGGCTATCTCGGCCCGGTCTCGGAGGGCCAGCGCTTCATCTTCGGCATCGACTGGGTGCCGGCCCTCGGTGTGCGCTACCAGATGCTGATCGACGGGCTGTCGCTCGTCTTTGCGCTTCTGATCACCGGCATCGGCACGTTCATCATCATCTACGCCGGCGGCTACCTGAAGGGGCACCCACAGCAGGGGCGCTTCTTCGCGTTCATGCTGATGTTCATGGGCGCGATGCTCGGCCTCGTGCTCGCCGACGACCTGCTCTCGCTGTTCGTGTTCTGGGAACTGACGTCGATCACGTCGTTCCTGCTGATCGGCTTCGACCACGCGCGCGCCGCCGCCCGCCGCGCCGCCCTGCAGGCACTGGTGGTGACGGGCGGCGGCGGGCTGGCACTGCTCGCCGGGCTGCTGCTCGCCGGCTGGGTCGGCGGCGTCACCTCGATGTCGGGGCTCCTGGCGCTCGGCGGCGGGCTGAAGGAGAGCCCGTTCTACGTCGCCATCTTCGTGCTGGTGCTCGCCGGCGCCTTCACCAAGTCGGCGCAGGTGCCGTTCCATTTCTGGCTGCCGAACGCCATGGAGGCGCCGACGCCGGTGTCGGCCTATCTTCACTCGGCGACGATGGTGAAGGCCGGCGTCTACCTTTTGATGCGCATGCAGCCGGCGCTCGGCGACACCGCCCTGTGGACGACCGTGCTGCCCCTCTTCGGCGGCCTGACGCTGCTCACCGGCGCCCTCTTGGCCGTGCGGCAGACCGACCTCAAGCTGATGCTGGCGCAGACGACGGTCGCCTCCCTCGGCCTGCTCGTCATGCTGATCGGCACCAGCGATCCCCGCGTCATCGAGGGCGCGGCGCTCTATCTCGTCGCCCACTCACTGTTCAAGGGCGCGCTGTTCATGGTCGCCGGCAGCATCGACCACGAGGCCGGTACGCGCGACGTGACGAAGCTCGGCGGCCTGCGCAGGGCGATGCCGATCACCTTCGTCGCCGCGATGCTGGCGGCGCTGTCGATGGGCGGACTGCCGCCCTTCATCGGCTTCCTGGCGAAGGAGGTCTTCTATGACGGGCTCGCGCACCTCGACGGCGCGACCGTGCTCGTCGCCGTTGCGGTGATCGGCAACGTCTTGATGTTCGCCATCGCCTTCGCCGTCGCGCTGAAGCCCTTCGCCGGACCGGAGGTGCGCACGCCGAAGCACGCCCACGAGGCGCCGCCGTCGCTGTGGCTGGGGCCGATGGTGCTGGCGCTCGCCGCCCCGGCGCTGGCGATCGCCACCGCCTGGACGGGCGACAGGATCGCCGGGCCGATCGTGACGAGCATCCTCGGCCGGCCGTTCGAGACGGACCTGCACCTGATCCCGACCTATGTCGGCGCGGCGGTGATGTTGTCGCTGGTGACGATCGCACTCGGCATCGCCGCCTATCTCGGACTGGCGCGCCTGCGCGCCGCCGTCGCCGCCGTGACGACCGCCGTCGGCTGGGGTCCGGACCGCGGCTTCGACCAGGCCGTCGCCGGTCTCGTCCGCCTCGGCACGCTGGTCCGCCGCCTCGTCCAGCCGGGCGGCCTCGAGGTCTACGTCCGGACGACGATATTGTTCGTCATCGCCGCGCTGCTCGTCCCGCCGCTGTTGCTCGGTGTTTCGGTCCGCGCTCCGGTGTGGCCGGAGGTGGCGATCTACGAGTGGGCGATCCTCGGCATCGCCGTGCTCGGCCTGATCGTCGTGACGACGGCGGCGAGCCGGCTCGTCGCGATCATCGCGCTGGGCATCCAGGGCTTCGCCGTGGCGGTGCTGTTCATGCTGTTCGGCGCCCCCGACCTGTCGTTCACCCAGTTCATGGTGGAGACGCTGTCGGTCGTCATCCTGGCGCTCGTCATGGTGCGGCTCAACCTGACGCCGAGCGACCATCGACCGCCGCTGGCGGCGATGCGTGATTTCGTCATCGCCGCTGCAGCCGGCATCGGCTTCACGGTGCTGCTGCTCGCAGTCGTCGGGCAGCCGTTCGATAGTGCGCTCTCGGACTTTTTCGCCGAGAACAGCCGCGAGATCGCGCACGGACGCAACATCGTCAACGTCATCATCGTCGACTTCCGCGGCCTCGACACCCTGGGCGAGATCGCCGTGGTGATGGTGACGGGCCTCGCGGTGCTGGCGCTGATCGGGCTGCGGCCTCGGCGCCGGCCCGCCGCCGCGAAGCCCGCGTCGGCGCCGGTCGCAGCGGCGATGGAGGCGCGGCCGTGAACACGCTGATCTTCCGCACCGTCGCCCCGTTCATCACCGCGCTGATGATGGTGTTCTCGGTGTTCGTGCTGTTGCGCGGCCACAACGAGCCGGGGGGCGGCTTCATCGGCGGGTTGATCGCCGCCTCCGCGCTCGCCATCTACGGCATCGCCTGCGGCGTCGCGCCGGTGCGGCGCGCGATGGTGCTGCACCCGATGGCGATCTCGGCGCTGGGGCTGCTCTTGTCGGGGCTGTCGGGACTGCCGGCGCTGGCCGTCGGCCTGCCTTACCTGACGGCGCTGTGGGCCTATCCCACCGTGTTCGGCTCGGAGTTGCCGCTCTCGACCGTGCTCGTCTTCGACATTGGCGTCTATCTGGTGGTGCTCGGCGCCATCACCTCGATCCTGCTCGGGCTCGAGGAACGCGACCCCGACCAGGGGGAGGACGGCTGATGGAAGATGTCTTCGCCGTCCTGATCGGGCTGTTCTTCACTGCCGCCATCTACCTGATGCTGTCGCGGCGCATAGTGCGCATTCTGCTCGGCATCGCGATCCTCGGCAACGCCGTCAACCTGTTGATCTTCACGGCCGGACGGCTCGTCCGCGAGGTGCCGCCAGTGGTGCCCGTGGAGGCGATGGTACCGCTCCTCGAGACTGCCAACCCGCTGCCGCAGGCGCTGATCCTCACCGCCATCGTCATCTCGTTCTCGTTCTTCACCTTCCTGCTGGTGCTGGCCTACCGCGCCTATCAGGAGCTCGACACCGACGAGGTCGACGAGATGCGCCTCGCCGAGCCGGCGCATGAGCCGCCACCGCCGGGGGGCTACTGATGGCCGCCGACGCCACCGCCGTCGATCTCGCCCGCGCCTTCGTGATGGCGCCGACGCGGCTCGCCGACCTGCTCATCGTCGCCCCGGTGGCGCTGCCGCTGATCGGCGGGGCACTGGCGCTGTTCCTGCGCAACCTGCCGCGGCTGCAGCCGGTGATCGCCATCATCGTGCTGGCTCTGCTCGTCGTCTGCGAGGCGGCGCTGTTGTCGCGCGTGCTCGCCGAGGGGCCGCTAACGATGATGATGGGGCGGTGGCTACCACCCTTCGGCATCGCCTTCACGGTTGACGCGCTCGGCGCCGTCCTGGCGCTGACGGCGGGCGTCGCAGGCCTGGCGGTGGCGATCTATTCCGCCACGGACCTGACGCCGGGCGACCGCCGGTTCGGCTTCTATCCGCTGCTGCTCTTGCTGGTTGCCGGCGTCTCGGGTGCCTTCTGCACCGGCGACATCTTCAATCTCTACGTCTGGTTCGAGGTGCTGCTGATCGCCTCCTTCGGGATGATCGTGCTCGGCGGCGAGCCCCGCCAGCTCGATGGCGCGGTGAAATACGGCATCCTCAACCTGATCGCCACGACGCTGTTCCTGATCACCACCGGCTATCTCTACGGCCTCGTCGGCACCCTCAACATGGCCGACATCACCACCAAGGTGGCGGCCCTGCCGGACGACAGCGCGATCACCACCATCGCCCTGCTCTATTTGCTCGCCTTCGCCATGAAGGCGGCCGCCTTCCCGCTCGGCTTCTGGCTGCCGGCCTCGTACCACACGCCGAAGATCGTCGTCGGCGCCATCTTCGCCGGACTGCTGACCAAGGTCGGCGTCTATGCGCTGATCCGGGTGCTCGCCATGCTGATGCCGGGCGAGCGGCTGCTGTTTGCCGAGTTGCTCGCCTGGGTAGCGGCGCTGACGCTGCTCGTGCCGGCACTCGCCGCGCTCGCCGAAAGCGAGATCCGCCGCACGCTCGGCTGGGTCGTCATCGCCGGCATCGGCAACATGCTCGCCGGCCTCGCGCTCGGCAGCGAGGCCGGCTATGCCGGGGCGATCGCCTACGCCGTCCATTCGATGCTGGCGATGACGGCCATCTACCTGACGCTCGGCCTCGTCGAGCGCATCGCCGGAACCTCGTCGCTGCACGAGGCCGGCGGCATCTGGCGGGCGAGCCCGCTCGTCGCGACGCTGTTCCTCGTCATGGTGCTGGCAGCCTCCGGCCTGCCGCCGTTCTCCGGCTTCTGGCCAAAGGCGATGCTGGTGCGCGCGGCGCTCGAGGCCAACGCGGGCTGGATCGCCGCCGCGATCCTCGTCTCGGGCTTCCTGGTGACACTGGCGCTCGGCCGTGTCTTCCTGTTCGCGATCTGGCGCGACGCGCCGCAGGGGCGTCCGGCGCCGGGAACGGCCGGGGTGGTCGGGCCGCTGGTCGGCATCGGCCTCGCCGCCGCCGTCGCCGCGCTCGGCATCCTTCCCCAGCCCCTCGTCGCGGTCGCCGCCGAGGGGGCACGGGGCCTGGTTGATCCGGCCGCCTATCTCCAGTCCGTCTTCCCGGGGGTACGGCCATGACGCTGTTCCTCGCCAACATCCTGCTCGCCTTCGCCTGGGGGGCGATGACGGGCTCGTTCGACGTCCTCAATCTCACCTTCGGCTTCGTGCTCGGCGCCTTCTGCCTGGCGCTGATCCGCGAGCAGCTCGGCACCGACGGCTATTTCGGTCGCGGCTACCGGGTGATCGGCCTCCTCTGGCTGTTCCTCAAGGAACTGGTGAAGTCGGCGGTGAGGGTGGCGATCACGGTGCTGAGGCCGCGCCTCGACCTCAAGCCCGGCATCATCGCCTACCCACTGTCGCTCGAACGCGACATCGAGATCACGCTCCTCGCCAACCTGATCACGCTGACGCCCGGCACGCTGTCGATCGACGTCTCGGACGACCGCAAGACGCTTTATGTCCACTGCATCGACGTGCCGGACGTCGACGCGGCGATCGCCGACATCCGCGATGGCTTCGAGCGGCGCATCCGCGAGGTGTTCCGATGAACTGGAGCGAGAGCTTCCTGTCCGCGGCGATCAGCGGCTCCCTGTTGATCCTGTCGGTCGCCCTGGTGCTGATCGTCGTGCGCATCGCGCGCGGTCCGACCCTTCCCGACCGGATCCTCGCCCTCGACATGCTGATCGCCGCGGTGATCGGCTTCATCGCAACGATGGGGGTGAAGGCGGGCTTCACGCTCTATGTCGACATCGCCATCGCGCTCGGTCTGGTTGGCTTCCTGTCGACGGTGGCGCTCGCCCGCTTCGTGCTCTCGCGCGGCCGCGCCGGTGAGGAAGGCGACGCCGGCGCGAACGGCGATCATGACGCGGCGGCCCGCGGTGCGGCCAAGGGAGAGGCGCCGTGACCGACATCCTCAACGTCGCCGTCGGCCTGTTGCTGCTCGGCGGCGCGCTGTTCACGCTGGTGGCGGCCATCGGCATCCTGCGCCTCCAGGACGTCTACATGCGCATGCACGCGGCCAGCAAGGCGGGCACGCTCGGCTCCGGCATGGCGCTGATCGCGGTGGCGGTGCATTCGCTCGAGCTCGACGTGGTGACCCGCGCGATCGCCGGCGTGGTGTTCTTCATGCTGACGGCCCCGATCTCCGCCCATCTGCTCGCCCGGGCGGCCTATCAGGTCGGCTACCGGCCCTGCGCGCTCACCCACGTCGATGCACTGTCCGCCGACGCGGCGACCGGGGCGACGGGTGAGCCGGCGGACGACCGGCCGGCTACGATCGCCACCCCGCCGGCCGGTGGCACAGCGCATTGACGACAGCAGGCGAAGGTTCGTTCGAAAGCGCCGCGCCGACCTTGCCGCAAATCCGCCGGCATCACAGTTGCCGACAACCGATCGCGCACCGATGATGAGCAGACTTGTTTTCTCAGGGAATACATTTATACGTCTGCCGCGACTGCCGAACGTCGGCGGCCACATTTAGAGCCGGTCGCGGCCAGACGATGCTTCATCCCTGACGCCGACGACGTGCCCTCGACTGCGATGGGGTTCCATCGCACCAGATCAGAAACAACGAACGTAGCGAACCTGCGATGAACGAACACAACGACAATGGCGACATGATCGATCTCGCAGCCGATATCGTTTCGGCTTATGTGAGCAACAACACGGTGCCCGCCACCGATCTGCCGGCCCTCATCGCGGACGTCTATGCCGCGCTGCAGAAGACGGGCAGCGGCGAGGTCGAGGCGGCACCAGAGCCGCTGAAGCCGGCGGTCCCTGTGAAGAAGTCGGTCACGCCCGACTACATCATCTGCCTCGAGGACGGGAAGAAGTTCAAGTCGCTGAAGCGGCACCTTCGCACCCACTACGACCTGACGCCGGAAGAGTACCGCGAGAAGTGGGGCCTGCAGTCGGACTATCCGATGGTCGCCCCGAACTATGCGGCGGCCCGGTCGGAGCTCGCCAAGAAGATGGGCCTCGGCCAGCAGCGCCGCCGCGGCGCGTAATATGGCGGCCACGGGCTGGCGGAACGATGACGGGGCGGCTCCGAGGGGCCGCCCTTTCTCGTTGCAGGGATGCGGCCCGTGGCGCGGGCGGTGACCGACGGCGCGGCCTGCGGCCACGCCGCCTTTTCCGCCACCGCGTTTGCCCCTAGTTTGGGCAGGGGACGGTGCGGTGTAGCGTGCGTGATTCGCGAAAGGTGCAGGTGATGATGCAGGGCATGGCAAAGGTTCGACGGCTGCCGGGGCTCGCCGCCATCGTCGCGGCCGGCGCGATGCTGACCGCCGCCTGTGCGCCGGTGCTGGACGCTAGCCCGTTCACGTTGGCACGCATCCAGGCCGATACCCCCGCCTGCAGCGCCGACAACCCGGGACCCTGGGTCGGCCGCGTCTCCGGCCAGATGCTGCTGATGCCGGGAACGCAGGTGGTGTCGCTGGTGGGCTGCTTCCCGACGCAGGAACAGTGCAACGCCTGGCGTCGCTTCGCCCTGATCGCCGTCAGCGGCCGCATCATCTACAACGAGTGCCGCACCGCCTGACGCAGGCGTGAGGACGCGCGCGATTGCGCCGGACGGCCCTCACCCTATCTCCCCGTCATCGGCATGCCGGCCCGTCGCCGGAAGCCTGGATCATTTGCCGCCGCATGCCCCCCGTCTGCCGGGCCGGGCCACGGGGCGGCAGCCTGGGAGCCCATCGCCATGCATGCTTCGCCGCCGCGCCTCCAGCGCCCCGCCCTCGCCCTCACCGCCGCGCTCTTCGGGCTCGCCGGAGCCGCTGTTCCGGCGGCCGCCGACTACAATCAGGTGATCGCCTTCCGTGCCGCCACGCCGAAGTGCGAGGCCAACCCCACCCTGCCGTGGATCGGCCGCGCCTCCGGCCAGACAACGTCGCTGATGAGTGACCTGATGGTGCCGGTGTCGTTCGTCGGCTGTTTCGCCACCGAGGCCGAATGCCGGAAGTGGCTCGGCCACGGCATCGGCCTAATCGACGGACGGATCGTCGAGAACTCCTGCCGGCCGCGCTGAGGCGCAGCGCCACTGCTGGGCGTCGGCGCCGGACGACGGGCGGGGTGCCGCGCGGGCGTCCGGCGGGCTAGACTGCAGCCGGCGCCGCCAACGGCGCCGAGCCGCTCACACGGGAGCCAGAACCATGACCCTTTCGCGTCGGATCGCCGCCGCCGTCCTCGCCGCAGCCCTCGCCCTGCCCGCCGCGGTCCTCACCCTGCCCGCCGCGGCCCTCGCCCAGGAAGGCGACGTCAACGCCTTCCGCGCGGCGACGCCCTCGTGCGATGCCAACCCCACACTTCCCTGGATCGGCCGCGTCTCGGGCGAGAGCGACGAGGATCCGACCGACAATGTCGAGCCGGTGTCGTTCGTCGGCTGCTTCGCCACCGAGGACGAGTGCAACGCCTGGCGCGAGCGCGGCAGTGGCCTCATCGACGACAGCATTGTCCAGAACAGCTGCGAGCGGCGGCCGTAGTCGGCCCATTCACCGCGGCACTGACCCGCCGCGGCTCGAGCTTCTCAGAATGCAGAAAGGGCGCCGCGAGGCGCCCTTTCGGTGTCGGGTCGATATGGTGAGGAAGGTCGCTCAGGCGGCCTTCTCGTACATCTCCAGCACGTAGTCCCAGTCGATCATGTTGTCGACGAAGGCCTCGAGGTACTTCGGCCGGGCGTTGCGGTAGTCGATGTAATAGGAGTGCTCCCAGACGTCGACGCCGAGGACCGGCGAGCCGCCGTGGACGAGCGGGTTCTCGCCGTTCGGGGTCTTGGTGATGGCGAGCTTGCCGTCCTTCACCGCGAGCCAGGCCCAGCCGGAGCCGAATTGCGTCGTGCCGGCGGCGATGAAGTCGGCGCGGAACTTGTCGTAGCCGCCGAGGTCGGAATCGACCGCCGCCTGCAGCTTGCCCGGCAGCTTGTTGCCGCCGCCGCCCTTCTTCATCCACTTCCAGAAGTGGATGTGGTTGTAGTGCTGGCCAGCGTTGTTGAACAGGCCGGCGTTCTTGCCGTAGGAGCCCTTGACGATCTCTTCGAGGCTCTTGCCCTCCCACTCCGTCCCCTTCAGCAGGTTGTTGCCGTTGGTGACGTAAGCCTGGTGATGCTTGTCGTGGTGGTACTCGAGCGTCTCCGCCGACATGTAGGGCTGCAGGGAGTCGTAGGCATAGGGCAGCGGCGGCAGTTCGAAGGCCATGGGGGTCTCCTTTTCGTTCGGATCGGTCTGGGCGCCGGTTCCGGCACCCGCAGTCTCGGCTTGCGCGGCAACATAGGGGGAGAGCGTCGCGGCGGCAACGGACAGCAGCGCGAGTGCGTCGCGCCGGCTGGGTGCTCGGCGATCGCGCCGGTCTCCTTCGGTCGTTATTGGTGGGCGAACTCCCAATAAAGGCCGCGCGCGAGCTGGGCCACCGGCCCGGGCTGAAAATCCCGCGCATCGATGCGGCTAACGGGCGCGACCTTGGAATAGTTCCCGGTCGTGAACACCTCGTCGGCGGCGAGGAAGTCTTCGTAGGTGAGCGCCCGCTCCTCGACCCGCTGGCCCGCGCCGCGCAGGAGTTCGATGACGCGGGTGCGGGTGATGCCGGCGAGGAAGGTGCCGTTCGGTACCGGCGTCGCCACCACGCCGTCCTTGACGAGGAAGAGGTTGGAGGCCGCCGTTTCGGCGACATTGCCGAGCATGTCGAGGACGATGGCGTTGTCGAAGCCCTTCGCCTTCGCCTCCTTCAGGGCGCGTGCGTTGTTCGGATAGAGGCAGCCGGCCTTGGCATTGGTCGGCATGCACTCGATCGTCGGCCGCCGGTAGCGCGACAGGGTAAGCGCGCTTCCCGTCGGATGCGGCATCGACGCGACATACATCGTCAGGCAGAAGCGGGTCGATTCGTGGTCGGGCATGACGACGCTGAGGCCGTCGCACTCCGCCCAGTACATCGGCCGAATGTAGAGCGCCGTGCCGGCGGGGAAGCGTTCGAGCCCCTCTGCGGCGAGCTCGGCGATCTCTTCCGCCCGCATCGTGGGGGCGAGGCCGAGCGCGATGGCGGAGCGGTTGACGCGCTCGCAGTGGCGGTCGAGGTCGGGCATCACCCCCTCGAAGGCGCGCGCGCCGTCGAACACGGTGCTGCCGAGCCAGGCGCCGTGGCTGCGCACGCCCATGATGGCAACGTTGCCGGCATGCCAGTCACCGTCGATCCACGACCAGGTGTCCGTCTCCGGCCGCTGCGATCCGAAGCCCTCGGGCAGGCGCAGCGTCGTCGAACCTTCCGCCATCTCGGCACTCCCTTGATCACCGGCGTCCCTAACGCGCCGCCACGGCCGCGGAGCCTCCGCGGTGCGAGCCGATCACTCGCGCCGAACGGCGCGCGCGTCAACCGTGGCTGGCCGCACGGCGGCTTTGGGCGTATGGAGCCCGCTCGGTATGCGGGGCGCTCCGGGGACGGACGCCGCGACCGCGCAGGCAGGAGTGGGGCGATGAGTTGCTCGGTCTATGTCTTCGACGCCTACGGCACGCTGTTCGACGTGCACGCGGCGGTGCGCCGCCACGCCGCCGCCGTCGGCCCGGAGGCGGCTCGGGTGTCGGATCTGTGGCGCCAGAAGCAGCTCGAATACTCCTGGGTGCGCAGCCTGATGGGCCGCTACCTCGATTTCTGGACGCTGACCGAACAGGCGCTCGACTTCGCCCTCGCAGCGGTCCCGACCGCCGACCCGGGCATGCGCCAGACGCTCCTCGATGCCTACAGGCGGCTGGACGTCTATCCCGAGGTTCCGAAGGTGCTGGCGGCGCTGAAGGCAACGGGCGTGCGCCTCGCCATCCTCTCGAACGGCTCGCCGAAGATGCTCGCCGGCGCCGCCGCCTCGGCAAAGATCGACGACATCCTCGACGAGATCATCTCGGTCGACGACGTCCGTACCTTCAAGACGGCACCTGCCGTCTACGACCTCGTCGCCACCCGCTTCCGCGTCTTTCCTGAGGCCGTGTCGTTCCAGTCGTCGAACCGCTGGGACGTCGCCGGCGCCACCGTCGCCGGCTTCAGGACGGTGTGGCTCAACCGCACAGGCCAGCCCGACGAATACGCCGACCTGCCCCCGGCGGCGGTGCTGCCTAACCTGGAGGGGCTGCTGGCGCTGGGGTGAGGTGGGCGGAGCGCAGTTGCGAAGCTCGGTCCAACTGACTAGATTTCTGACTGGTCATTTTTCGAGGGACTGGATGTGAAGACCTGGCCTGTTCAGGACGCCAAGGCGCGCTTCAGCGAGCTTCTCGAGACCTGCCTTCAGGAGGGACCACAGATGGTCACCAAACGCGGCGCCGAGGCCGCTGTCCTCGTTCCTGTGGCGGAGTGGCAGCAGTTGAAGCGCGCCGCGAAACCGACGTTGAAGGAACTGCTGCTCGCAGACACCCCACGGCTCGACCTCGACGTTTCGGCTCGTGGCAACGCGCGCCGCCGCGAGCCGCCGACCTTCACCTGAAGCATGTATCTGCTCGACACGAATGTCGTGTCTGAACTCCGAAGAGCCCGCCCCCATGGGGCGGTGCTGTCCTGGATCGCAGGCGTCGATGACCGTCACCTGTTTTTGTCGGCCGTGACGATCGGCGAGATACAGGCCGGAATCGAACGGGCGAGAGAACAAGACGACGCCAAGGCGACCGAGATCGAGGCGTGGCTGGAGCGGATCGCGGAGACCTATAACCTCCTGAACATGGACGCGCGCACGTTCCGCCGCTACGCGCGTCTCATGCACCGCAAGCCGGCCCACTTGATCGAAGACGCCATGATCGCCGCGACGGCGATCGAGAACGCCCTGATCGTCGTCACCCGCAATGTCGGGGACTTCGCAGCCTTCGACGTCAGGACGCTCGATCCATTCTCCTGGCAAGCAGCGTCATAGGCTCAGCCGCCTCCTCACCGCTCCCCCGCCTTGATCCACTTCTTCACCACCGGCGGCTCGTACGCCTCCATGCGGTCGAGCAGCCGCGCCGGGTCGTCGTCGACGAGCAGCATGTCGCGGTGCGGGGCGCGCACGAAGCCCTCCTCAACCTGGTGGTCGAGGAAGGCGGCGAGGCCCGTCCAGTAGCCGGCGGTGTCGAGGAGGGCGCAGGGCTTGGCGTGGTAGCCGAGCTGCGCCCACGTCCACATCTCGAAGATCTCTTCCAGCGTGCCGATGCCACCGGGCAGCGCCACGAAGCCGTCCGAGAGGTCGGCCATCATCCGCTTGCGCTCGTGCATCGAGCCGACGATGTGGCTCTCCGTCAGGCCGGAGTGGGCGATCTCCTTGTCGACCAGCGACTGCGGGATGATGCCGACGACACGGCCGCCGGCAGCGAGCGCCGCATCCGCCACCTGCCCCATCAGCCCGACACGCGCACCACCATAGACAAGCGCCATGTCACGGCGGGCGATCTCGAGCCCAAGCGCGCGGGCGAGCACGCCGTAGTCCTCGCGGACGCCGGCGTTCGAGCCGCAATAGACGCAGACGGCCTGCATCACGCTGCAAGCTCGCCGAGGATGCGCGCCCACGAGCGGATGCCCTTGTGGAAGCTCTTGAGGTCATACTTCTCGTTCGGCGAGTGGATGCGGTCGTCTTCCAGCGCGAAGCCGACGAGCAGCGTGTCCATGCCGAGCCGGCGCTTGAAGTCGCCGACGATCGGGATCGAGCCGCCCATGCCCATCATCACCGCAGGCCTCCCCCACTCGGCCTCCAGCGCCCGCCGGCCGCTCGTCAGCGCCGGACTGTCGATCGGGATCGTCAGCGCCGGGCTGCCGCCGTGCGGGTGGAAGGTGACCGAGCAATCCTCCGGCACCCGCGCCCGCACGAAGGCGCGGAAGGCCTCGCGGATCGCCGCCGGGTCCTGCGTGCCAACGAGGCGGAAGGACACCTTGGCAGACGCCACCGCCGGCAGCACCGTCTTGAAGCCGGCGCCGGTGTAGCCGCCGACGATGCCATTCACCTCGCAGGTCGGCCGCGACCAGATCGCCTCCAGCACGCTGCGGCCGCGCTCGGTCGCCGGGATCTTCAGCCCGACGCCGCCCAGGAACTTCTCGGCCGAGAACGGCAGCGACGCCCACTGATCCGCCACTTCCGGCGGCGGCTCGTCGGCGCCGGCATAGAAGCCCGGCACGGTGACGCGGTTGTCGGCGTCGTGCAGGGCGGCCAGGATGTCGGCGAGCACGTGGATCGGGTTGCGCGCGGCGCCGCCGAAATAGCCGGAGTGCAGGTCCTTGTCGGCGGCGCGGATCTCGATTTCCTCGCCGACGAGGCCGCGCAGCGAGATGGCGATCGCCGGCGTGTCGGCGTCGAACATGTTGGTGTCGCAGACGAGCGCCACGTCCTTCTTGAGTTCCTCGGCATTGGCATCGAGGAAGGCGCCCAGCGAGGGGCTGCCGGATTCCTCCTCGCCCTCGAACAGCACGCTCACCGGCACCGGCAGGCCGCCCGTCGCCTCGATCCACGCCCGGCAGGCCTCGACGAAGGTGAGGAGCTGACCCTTGTCGTCGGAGGAGCCGCGGGCGACGATCTGCTGGCTGCCGTCGGCGCGGGTCGTCAGCGTCGGCTCGAACGGATCCGTCTTCCACAGGCTCAGCGGATCGACAGGCTGCACGTCGTAGTGACCGTAGAACAGCACCCGCGGTCCCGTGGCGCCGGGGTCGGTGCGGTGGCCGACCACCATCGGCCGCCCCGCCGTCGGCCGCACCGACGCCTCGAAGCCGATCGCCGAAAGCTCCATCCGGCACCACTCCGCCGCCCGGGCGCACTCGGCCGCATAGGCCGCGTCGGTGGAGATCGACGGGATGCGGATCAGCGCCGACAGCCGGTCGAGGCTCGCCTCGAGGTTGGCATCGGCACGGGCGAGAACGGCGTCGAGCATGGCAAGAGGCTCCGGAAGCATGCCGCCCGCATCAGGCCGGGGCGGCAGCGGCGCGCCGGACAATAGGCCCGCCGGCGGCAGCCGTCACGCCCGCAGCCGGCGTCTCCGTCACGCCGGCAGAAGGTCGGCGACCACTGGCCAGAGGCTCGCAACGAGCAGCAGCGCCATCACGATGTTGAAGACGCGCACCGTCCGCAGGCTCGACAGGAAGCGCCTAAGCCCGACCCCGAACAGCGCCCACACGGCGATGCTCGGCGTGCCGACCAAGCCGAACACGGCGGCGACGATGAGCACGCCCGTCAGCAGATGCGCCGGGTCGGAATAGGTGGCGATCGCCGTCAGCGCCATCGCCCAGCCCTTCGGATTTATCCACTGGAAGGCCGCTGCCTGCAGGAACGTGAACGGCTTGCCCGACGCCGTGCCCGACCCGACCTCGCCGGCATTGGCGATCCGCCAGGCGAGCCACAGCATGTAGAGGATGCCGGCGACCTTCATCGCCGGGTGCAGCCACGGCAAGAGCCCGAAGAGCTGCACGAAGCCGAGACCGACGAGGACGATCATGAGCACGAAACCGATGGCGATGCCCAGCATGTGCGGCACCGTGCGGGCGAGGCCGAAGTTCACGCCGGAGGCGAGCAGCATCAGGTTGTTCGGCCCCGGCGTGATCGAGGCGACAAAGGCGAACAGCGTGAGGGCAACGAGGGCTTCGGCAGAGAGCATGGGGCGGTCTCTGGCCCCGACGGCGGGGCAGTGGGCAAGGGAATGTGCAGCGCGGCGCTTGTCGCACGTCCGGATGGGGAGGGGCGAGGGCTCGGCGCGGGGACGGGACGACGCGGCAGGACTTCGCCGAGGCGGTGCGGGCGGTCTACGGTGACTACGGCTACCAGGCCGTGGAGTTGCCGAGGGCGACAGTCGGGGAACGGGTGGCGTTTGTGGTGGCGGGAGGCAGACACCCGCCGGTGCTCGACCGGTCCTGACAAGCGGTGGTTCAAGCCCTGCCGTGTGCTACATTGTAGCCCAAGGAGAGCAACATGACCCAGTCATCTGTCGTCCGTGCGCGCATCGACGAGCGCACCAAGCAGGAAGCCACTGCCGTTCTCGACGCCATGGGCCTGACGGTATCCGACGCCTTCCGCTTGATGATGGTCCGGATTGCCGCCGAGAAGGCCCTGCCCTTCCAGCCACTGGTGCCGAATGAAGAAACAATCGAGGCCATGAAGGCCGCCCGACGCGGCGAGTTAGAGTCCGCACGATCCGTCGGCGATCTGCTGGCGCGGCTCAATAAGGACGATTAGGTTCGGCCATCGCTTCAAACGCGACTACCGCCGCGAAAAGAGTGGCCGTCACGCCAAGCACCTCGACGCCGCCTTGTTGGACGTCGTCGATCGACTCGCGGCTGACGCACCCCTGCCGCGTCGCCTGTTCGACCACCCTCTGAGCGGAGAGTGGCGAGATCACCGCGACTGCCATGTCCGGCCCGATCTGATCCTGATCTACCGCAAGCTCGACGAAGAGTACCTCGACCTCGTCCGCCTCGGGTCTCACAGCGAATTGGGCCTCTAGCGCCCCCCTACCGCCTGAGCATCCCGCCCAGCACACCGCGGACGATCGCACGCGCCGCCGTCGAGCCGAGCTGGCCGGCGACCTGCTTGCCGATGCGCCCCGCCACCTGTCCCGACACCGAACGGGCCACGTCGCGGGCCACCGCCTGGGTCGGCGACAGGCGCTGGCCGCGCGTGTTCGTCGTGCCGAACAGCGAGCCGAGCATCGAGCCGAAGCCCCCGAGGATGCCGCCCTCCGCGGGCGCCTCCATCGGCGGGCCGCCGCCCGGCTGGCCCGTTGAGAATGGGCCGCGCGCCGCGCCACCGGCCGCGCCGTTCTCCCCGGTCACCACCGCACCCCCCGCCGCGCCACCAGCCGGCACCGTCGCCTGCTCGGCCCGCGCGGTGAGGATCTCGAAGGCGGACTCGCGATCGACCAGCGTCTCGTACTTGCCCCGGAGCGGGCTCGCGGCGATCACCGCCCCCCGCTCCTCCGGCGTCAACGGCCCGACTCGCGCCGACGGCGGGCGGATCAGCGTCCGCTGCACCACCGACGGAATGCCCTTGCCCTCGAGCGTCGAGACGAGTGCCTCGCCGACGGCGAGCTCGGTGATCACCTGGGCCGTGTCGAGCTCCGGGTTCGGGCGGAAGGTGTCGGCCGCCGCCTTCACTGCCTTCTGGTCGCGCGGCGTGAAGGCGCGCAGCGCGTGCTGCACGCGGTTGCCGAGCTGGCCGAGCACGGCGTCCGGCACGTCGAGCGGGTTCTGGGTGACGAAATAGACACCGACGCCCTTCGAGCGGATCAGCCGCACGACCTGCTCGACCTTGTCGATCAAGGCTTTGGGTGCTTCGTCGAACAACAGGTGCGCCTCGTCGAAGAAGAACACGAGCTTCGGCTTGTCCGGATCGCCCACCTCCGGCAACTGCTCGAACAGCTCCGACAGCAGCCACAAAAGGAAGGTCGCGTAGAGCTTCGGGCTCGACATCAGCTTGTCGGCGGCGAGCACGTTGATGAAGCCGCGGCCGTCATAGTAGGTGCGCATCAGGTCGGCGATCTCGAGCGCCGGCTCGCCGAAAAAGGCGTCGCCGCCCTGGTTCTCGAGCACCAACAGTTGCCGCAGGATCGCCCCGATCGAGGCCTTCGAGACGTTGCCGTAGGTCTTCGCCAGCACGTCGGCGCGGTCGGCGACGAGGCCGAGCAGGGCGCGCAGGTCCTTGAGGTCGAGGAGTAAGAGCCCCTCGTCGTCGGCGAGCTTGAAGACGATGTTGAGCACACCCTCCTGCACCGGATTGAGGCTCATCAGCCGCGACAGGAGCAGCGGCCCCATCTCCGAGACGGTGGCGCGGATCGGCGCACCCTGCTCGCCGAAGAGGTCCCAGAAGACGACCGGGAAGGTCTCGCCGCGATAGTCGGTGAAGCCGATCTCCTCGGCCCGCTTCACCATCCACTCCTTCGGCTCGCCCTTGCCGGCGATGCCGGCGAGATCGCCCTTCACATCGGCGCAGAACACCGGCACGCCCGCGGCCGCGAAGCCTTCGGCGAGCACCTGCAGCGTCACCGTCTTGCCGGTACCCGTGGCGCCGGTACAGAGGCCGTGCCGGTTGGCGAGCTTCAGTTCCAGATGTTCCGGCTTGACGCTCGCGCCGATGAAGATCTTCCCGTCGACCAGCATGCCGTCCCCCGCAGCCCCGCGTGCTCGCCGGTTATAAGCGGGCGCTGCTCGGCCGCAAATGGCTGGCCGGTGCCGGGACGAACGCCCCGCTCGCCTCCCGGCGACGCGCGGCTTGCGGCGCCCGCCCGCAGGCCTAAAAGGGGGGCCGCGGCGCCGTCACGGCGCAATCACACGATCAGTCGATCACACGATTGTTCGTTCACACGATCAGTCGATCACACGATCAGTCGATCACACGAACGTGCGCGCAGCCCCAACCGGTAGGTCTTGGGCACGCGCCGGGATACGAGGCCGATGGAAGAGCTCATCCAGCGCATCGCCACCGAGGTCGGCATCGACCCGGCACTCGCCCGCAAGGCGGTCGAGATCATCATCAACTTCCTGCACCGCGACGGTCCGCAGCCGATGGTCGGCGAGCTGATCGGCAAGTTTCCTGGCGCCGAGGCGCTGCTGCGCGACCACGGCGAGGGCGGTGCCAAGGGCTTTCTCGGCGGCAAGCTCGCCAGCCTGTTCGGAGGCGGCATGGGGGCGATGGCGGCGCTGAACGAGCTCACCGACGCCGGCCTCGAGCTCGACCAGGTGCAGCAGGTCACCCGCCTCGTCGTCGACTTCGCCAAGCAGCACGCCGGCGAGGAGGTCGTCGACCAGGTGGTGTCCCAGATCCCCGGCCTGTCGCAGTTCGTCTAGCATCTCGCCGGAGCGGAACACATCAACCATGCGCCACGTCGCGTCCTTCAGGCAGTTCCTGTCCACCGGCCGTCTCGGTCCGATCTCGACAGACCTGAACCTCCGGCAGGTGGCCGACCTTCTCGGCACGCCGCAGGACTGGATCTTCAATTACGACGCCCCGTTCTACTGGATCTATTCTGAGATCGACAACGATCGCCCAAAATTGGAGATCGCGTTCTCGGCTGATGCACCTCACCCGGTGGAGTGGTTCCAGATCGAGGACGCCAATGATATCTGCGACACCTTCCACCTCTTCGGCCAGTCTCTGACGATGACGACAGACGGGCTATCGGGTGCGTCGACCCCGGCGGAGTACCTCCGGAGCGGCGCGTTCGATGTCGACAATACGACACTGTATCTCGACGAGTACTTCGAGCTGGCCATTGTGACCGATCGCATCGTTGTTTATTTTTACAGAATCGACGGAGCGGGCGACGACATGAACGGCGACGAAAAGCGCGTGATCTTCGGTGGATTCGGAAAACGCCTCGAATTCAGTAAGCACGACAGCGTCTACCGCATCGACAGCATCGCGTCTCACCCTGAAGGCGGCACAGCATGGCGATGGGCCGATCGCCTGCTGACGCGGGCGACATGCTCCATCCCGCAGTATCTTGGCATGATAGGCGACCCACCGGACAGCACAGCTCAACTGGTCCGAATTCAAGAGTGAACCTGCTGCTCCCTGTCGAATGACGATGCGCTACATCGCTTCCCTCAGGCACTTCCTCGCGACCGGCCGGCTCGGTCCACTGTCGGCCGGGATGACGCTCGCGCAGGTGGCGCAGGCGCTCGGCGCCCCGCAGGCGTTCGGTGCACTCGGCGTCGAGGACCTGCTGCCGCTGCGCTGGTGCTACGCGAGTGACGGCTCGCACCTGGAGATCGACTTCCAGCCGGCCTCGCCCCACCGCATCGACCGGTTCCGCGTCGAGCCCTCGCTTTGGGGCGACTTCTGCCTGTTCGGCCCCGACCTCCTGATGACGACGGACGGCATCACGGCTGGCTCGACCCCTTCCGTGTTCCTCAAGAGCGGCGCCCTTGATGAGGGCACCCCGATCGTCGAGCTTTCGGAGCCTCTCGATGTGACGATCGTCGGCGAGCACATCAGCCTCCATTTCGGCGGCGCCGAGGACTATGCGGAGGCCCTCGATCCGGCGGCGAAGGACGCGATTCTTGCGAGCTTCGGCCGGGGCCTCGACTTCCGGGAAATCGACGCCCTCCTGGTGCTCGTCGACATCTGCTCACATGCCGGCACGCAGCGCGCCGGGCGTGACAACGGTGAGACCCGCGCGTCCTGCTCGATGAAGGACTATCTCGCGATGGTACGCACCGCCGAGGGGCCGGCCTGAAACGCGAAACGGCAGGAACGCAGGACGGCGGCGATCTTGCCGGCCCGGCCCGGTCGCCGTCTGCCAGGCGACGCCCACCCCGGCTCGGGCCGCGCCTACTTGGCGACCACCGCCACCGAGTGTGGCCTCAGAGGCGGAGAGCGTGACTGCCGGCCGCGACCTCCGCCCTTTCACGGGGTTGCCGCCGCTTCGCCCCACCGCTATCAGCCATGAGTGCCAGCGGGCGGGATACCCGTCCGAACCGGGGTTGCACGACGACGGGCGTGGAGACGGCGGGGATGGGCGAGACGATCGCGCTGGCCGGAGGCTTTGCGCCGGCGACCGAGGCGGACTGGGAGCGGCTGGCGCTGGCGGCCCTGAAGGGCAAGCCGCTCGACGGCCTCGTCTCGCGGACCGATGACGGCCTCGCGATCCGGCCGCTCGAGCCCGCCCGCCCACCCGCCGGTCTCGGGCTCGCGCCGGCGCCGTGGGCGATCGTGCAGCGCCTCGACCATCCCGATCCGGCAGCGGCGAACCAAATGGCACTCGACGACCTCGCTGGCGGCGCCACCGGGCTCGCCATCGTCGTCGCCGGCGCGCCGTCGGCGCACGGCTTCGGGCTGCCGGACGGCCGCGCGGAAACGCTGGCCGCCACCCTCGACGGCGTCTTCCTCGATGGCGTCGCCGTGCGGCTGGAGGCCGGCGCCGCCGCGCCCGCCGCCGCCCGAGCCCTGCTCGACCTCGCAGACGCCCGCGGTTTCGACCTCTCCGGCCTCGAATTCTCGCTCGGCGTCGACCCGCTCGGGACGGCGGCCGTCGCCGGCACCGCCGTTCCGGCGGACTGGGCCGCAGACCTCGCCGCCATCGGCCGCGACGTGGCGGCCCGCGGGGCCGGCGGCACCGTCGCCCTCGCCGATGGACGCCCGTGGCACGCCGCCGGGGCCACCGAGGCGCAGGAGCTCGCCGCCACCCTCGCCGCCGCCCTCGCCTATCTGCGCGCACTCGGGGACGCGATGCCGCTCGCGGCGGCGGCCGCGCGCATCGGCTTCTCGCTCACAGCCGACGTCGATCAGTTCGCCACGATGGCGAAGCTGCGCGCGCTGCGTCTCCTCTGGGGCCGGATCTGCGAGGACTGCGGACTCCCGTCGGCCGGGGCGCATGTCCACGCCGAGACGGCCTGGCGCTCGATGGCGCGCCGCGATCCGTACACCAACTTGCTGCGCGCCACCGTCGCCGGCTTCGCCGCTGCCGTCGGCGGGGCGGACGCCGTCACGGTGCTGCCGTTCACCCTGCCGCTCGGCCTGCCGGACGGCTTCGCCCGCCGCCTGGCCCGCAACACGCAAGCCGTGCTGATGGAAGAGGCGCACCTCGCCCGCGTCGCCGACCCGGCCGCCGGCTCGGGCAGCGTCGAGGCGCTCACCGAGGCGCTCTGCGGCGAAGCGTGGGAACGCTTCCGCGACATCGAGAAGGCCGGTGGGCTCGCGGCGGCGCTCGCCACCGGCGCACTGCAGGCGGCGGTGGCAGAAGCCGCGCGAACGCGCGCCGCGGCAGTAGCGACGCGCAAGCGGCCGATCATCGGCACCTCCGAGTTCACCCTGCCGGTCGAGCGCCCCGTCACCGTGCTGGCGCCGGCGCCCGCCGAACCACCGGCCAACCGGGCCACCGCGGCGCCCCCCGCCTTGACGCCGTACCGTCTCGCCGCTCCCTTCGAACAGCTGCGCGATGCCGCCGACGCCTTCGCTGCCCAGCACGGCGGCCCGCCCCGCGTGCTGCTGGTCGGGCTCGGGCCCCGTGGTGAGCGGGCAGCGCGCACCGCCTGGACGAAGGGCCTGATGGCCGCCGGCGGCATCGACACGGTCGCCGTGGATCTCGACGGTGCGGCCGACACGGCCATGGCGGCGGTTACCGCGGCACGGGCCGAGGGCCTCGCCGTCGCCTGCCTCAGCGGCTCGGATGCCGCCTACGAGCGTGACGGCCCGGCGGTCGCCGCCGCGCTGGCGGCGGCCGGTGTCGCGGTCTTCGTCGCCGGACGACCAGGCACACAGGCCGAAGCGTGGACTGCGGCCGGCACCGCCGGCTTCCTGTTCGCCGGCGGCGATGTCGCCGCCGGGCTCGCCGAGGTGCAGGGGCGCCTCGGCGTCGGGATCGACGCCACCTGAGACGCAGACCGGCGGGCGCCGGCACCGTCGCCGACCAGCGAGACGCGTCGCTTGCCGCTCGCCATCGCACGCGGGATAATCGTCTGCAGGAACACGAGGAAGGCCGTAATGGCGCGGGTGCCTGACTTTTCCGAGCGGCCGTGGACGCCGCCGTCCCCCGTCGCCCCGGCGGCCGGACCCGCATGGGAGACGCCGGAGGGCATCGCCGTCGCTCCGACTTATGGCGCCGCCGACCGCGACGGGCTCGACTTCATCGACCGCGTGCCGGGGCTGCCGCCGTTCGTGCGCGGCCCCTATCCGACCATGTACGTGCAGCAGCCGTGGACGATCCGCCAGTATGCCGGCTTCTCCACCGCCGAGGATTCCAACGCCTTCTACCGCCGCAACCTCGCCGCCGGGCAGAAGGGCCTGTCGATCGCCTTCGACCTCGCCACCCACCGCGGTTATGATTCCGATCATCCGCGGGTGGCCGGCGACGTCGGCATGGCGGGCGTGGCGATCGATTCCATCTACGACATGCGAACCCTGTTCTCCGGCATCCCGCTCGACAAGATGAGCGTCTCGATGACGATGAACGGCGCCGTGCTGCCGGTGCTCGCCCTCTACATCGTCGCCGCCGAAGAGCAGGGTGTGGCGCCGGAGGCGCTGTCGGGCACCATCCAGAACGACATCCTCAAGGAGTTCATGGTCCGCAACACCTACATCTATCCGCCCGGTCCCTCGATGCGGATCGTCTCGGACATCTTCGCCTACACCTCGGCCCACATGCCGAAATACAACTCGATCTCGATCTCCGGCTATCACATGCAGGAGGCGGGGGCGACGGCCGATCTCGAACTCGCCTATACGCTAGCCGATGGTCTCGAATATGTCGCGGCCGGCATCGCCGCCGGCCAGCCGGTGGACCACTTCGCACCGCGCCTGTCGTTCTTCTGGGCGATCGGCATGAACTTCTTCATGGAGGTGGCGAAGCTGCGCGCCGCGCGGCTTTTGTGGGCGAAGCTGATGGCCGAGCGCTTCCATCCGCAGGACCCGCGCTCGCTGTCGCTGCGCGCCCACTCGCAGACCTCCGGCTGGTCGCTCACCGCCCAGGACGTCTTCAACAACGTCGTCCGCACCGCTGTCGAGGCGATGGCGGCCACCCAGGGCCACACCCAGTCGCTGCACACCAACTCGCTCGACGAGGCGCTGGCGCTGCCGACCGACTTCTCCGCCCGCATCGCCCGCAACACCCAGCTGCTGCTGCAGCTGGAGAGCGGCACGACGCGGATGATCGACCCGTGGGGCGGCAGCGCCTATGTCGAGCGGCTGACGCACGACCTCGCCGCCCGCGCCCTCACCCACATCGCCGAGGTCGACGCGCTGGGCGGCATGGCGAAGGCGATCGAAGCGGGGCTGCCGAAGCTCAGGATCGAGGAAGCCGCCGCCCGCACCCAGGCGCGCATCGATTCCGGAACGCAGGCGGTGATCGGCGTCAACCGCCACAAGCCGACGAGCGAGCAGCCGATCGACGTCCGCTCGGTCGACAACGCCGCCGTGCGGGCGAGCCAGATCGACAAGCTGAGGCGCCTCAAGGCGGAACGCGATCCGGCGGCGGTCGAGGCGGCGCTGGTCGCACTCGCTGGCGCGGCGGCCAGCGGAGAGGGCAACCTGCTCGCGCTGTCGGTCGACGCGGCGCGGGCCAAGGCGACGGTCGGCGAGATCACGGCGGCGATGGAGACGACGTTCGGCCGCCACCGCGCCGAGATCAAGGCGATCTCGGGCGTCTACAAGCGGGAGGTCGGCGCGATGTCCGACGCGGTGGAGCGGGTCCAGCGGTCGGTCGAGGCGTTCGAGCGCGATGACGGGCGCCGGCCGCGCATCCTCGTCGCCAAGCTCGGCCAGGACGGCCACGACCGCGGCCAAAAGGTGATCGCCTCGGCCTTTGCCGACCTCGGCTTCGACGTCGACATCGGCCCGCTGTTTGCGACGCCGGAGGAATGCGCCCGCCAGGCGGTGGAAAACGACGTCCACGTCGTCGGCGTCTCCTCGCTCGCCGCCGGCCACCTGACACTGGTGCCGGCGCTGAAGGCCGCACTCGCCGCCGAAGGGCGGCCCGACATCATGATCGTCGTCGGCGGCGTCGTGCCGCCCCAGGACGTGCCGACCCTGATCGCCGATGGCGCCACCGCCGTCTATCCGCCCGGTACCGTCATCGCCGAGGCCGCGGTGTCGCTGATCGACGCCCTGTCGCGCCAGCTCGGCTACGCCCCGCGGGCGGCCGCGGAGTAGCGCGGCGGCCTCACCCGCGAAACAGCCGATGACAAGGACAGCAAGATGCGCCTTCACACCGATCCGGAGGAGTATTTCCTTCGCGGGCGTTCCTGCAACGAAGTATTCTCTCGCGAATCCACAAAACTACTTCTCGCTCTCCTGCCCTCCCGGGGATATCAGGCGGTTGGCGTGGACGGCGGCATCTATCGCGACGACACGTTCATGCCTCGCATCGATGCCGCACAAAGTCGCCCAAAGGTTCGTTCCTTGGCGAAAGCGATCGAGATCGCCTCGCAATGCATTCTGGCCATGGACGAAGACCCGCCTGAGTGCAATGGCTACGCGATCACGAGTATCCCATTCGCCTGACCGACAACCCTCCTGTCGGTCAACTGCGGTAAGCCTCTTCGACGACAACGCCCCTCACGCGAACTCCACCTGCACGATCCCCGGCACCGTCCTGAGCGCGCCGGCGACCGGCGGCGACAGGCGGTAGCGCCCCGGCAGCGCGATCTCCACCTCGCGGCCGCCGTCGTCGAGCATCAGCACCATCGACACCTCGCCGTCGCCGCCCGGCTGCAACTGGCGGGCGATCGGCTCGAGCGGGGTGGCGTCGCGGACGAAGACCCGCAGCGACCGCCTCACGCGCAGCGCCGCCGCATCGAGGCTCTCGACCGACTGGATGCGAACGCTCACCCCCTCCTCGCGCTCTTCTGCCGAGACGACGAGCACCACAGAGCTGCCGGTCTCCAGGAGCTCGCGGTACTCGGCGAGCGTGTCGGCGAAGGCGATCGCCTCGTACTGACCGGTCGGGTCGGACATCCGCACGATGCCCATGCGGCTGCCGGAGCGGGTGCGGCGCTCCTGGCGCGACGTCACCGTGCCGACGAGGCGGCCGGCGGCGGCGCCGCGCTTCACACCCTCTGCGAACTCCGACCACATCTGCACGCGGAGGCTCGCGAGCACGGGGCGGTATTCGTCGAGCGGGTGCGCGGAGAGATAGAAGCCGACGGCAGCGTGCTCGCGCTGCAGCCGCTCGGCCGCTGGCCACGGCGGACGGTCGGCGAGGCGGATCGGCACGGCGGCGCCGCCGAACAGCTCCGGCTGGCCGCCGCTCACCCCCTCGGCGACGCGATTGCCCTCGGCGACGATGGTGTCGAGCCCGGCCTCGAGCTTCGCCCGGTTCGCTTCCAGGGCGTCGAAGGCGCCGGCGGAGACGAGGCCCTCGAGCGCCCGCTTCGGCGCCTGGCGCGGGTTGATGCGGCGGGCGAAGTCGCCGAGATCGGCGAAGCGCCGCTCCCCGCGGGCGGCGACGATGTGCTCGGCGACCGGTCGTCCGATGCCCTTCACCGCGCCGAGCGCATAGAGGATGCGGCCGGCCTCGACGTCGAAGCTCGCGCCGGAGCGCTGTACGCACGGGGGTGCCACCTCGATGCCGATGCGCTGCGCCTCGCGGCGGAAGTCGTTCAGCTTGTCGGTGTTGCCGATGTCGAGCGCCATCGAGGCGGCGAGGAACTCGACCGGGTGGTTCGCCTTCAGCCAGGCCGTCTGGTAGGCGACCAGCGCGTAGGCGGCGGCGTGCGACTTGTTGAAGCCGTAGTCGGCGAACTTCGCCACGAGATCGAAGATGGTCTCCGCCTGCGGCCGCCGCACGCCCTGCTCGGCGGCGCCGTCGACGAAGCGGGCACGCTGCACCGCCATTTCCTCGCGGATCTTCTTGCCCATCGCACGGCGCAGCAGGTCGGCCTCGCCGAGCGAGTAGCCCGACAGCACCTGGGCGATCTGCATCACCTGCTCCTGGTAGATGATGACGCCGTGGGTCTCGCGCAGGATCGGCTCGAGCAGCGGGTGCAGCCAGTCGGGCTCCTCCTGACTGTGTTTGCGCCGGTTGTAGGTCGGGATGTTGTCCATCGGGCCCGGGCGGTAGAGCGCCACCAGCGCGATGATGTCCTCGAAGCGGTCGGGCCGCATGCCGGCGAGCGCCTTGCGCATGCCCTGGCTTTCCAGCTGGAAGACGCCGACCGTCTCGCCGCGCGCGAGCAGCGCGAAGGTCGCCGGATCGTCGATCGGCAGGGCGCCGATGTCGACGGCGACGCCGCGCCGCGCGATCAGCTTCACCGCGACGTCGATCACCGTCAGGGTCTTCAGGCCGAGGAAGTCGAACTTCACCAGGCCGGCCTGCTCGACCCACTTCATATTGTACTGCGTCACCGGCATGTCGGAGCGCGGGTCGCGGTAGAGCGGCACGAGGTTTTCGAGCGCGCGGTCGGCGATCACGATGCCGGCGGCGTGGGTGGAGGCGTGGCGGAACAGCCCCTCGAGCTTGAGCGAGATCGACAGCAGCCGGTCGACGATCGGCTCGGCGGCGCGCGCCTCCTGCAGCTTCGGTTCGCCCTCGATCGCCTGGGCGAGCGTCACCGGGTTCGCCGGGTTCTGCGGCACGAGCTTGCAGAGCCGGTCGACCTGGCCATAGGGCATCTGCAGCACGCGGCCGACGTCGCGCAGGGCTGCGCGCGCCTGCAGCGTCCCGAAGGTAATGATCTGGGCGACGCGGTCGCGGCCGTACTTGTCCTGCACATAGCGGATCACCTCGTCGCGGCGGTCCTGGCAGAAGTCGACGTCGAAGTCCGGCATCGAGACGCGCTCGGGATTGAGGAAGCGCTCGAACAGCAGGCCGAAACGGATCGGGTCGAGATCGGTGATCAGCAACGAATAGGCGACGAGGGAGCCGGCGCCGGAGCCGCGGCCGGGGCCGACGGGGATGCCCTGCGCCTTCGCCCAGCGGATGAAGTCGGAGACGATCAGGAAGTAGCCCGGGTAGCGCATGCGTTCGATGACGCCGAGCTCGAAGTCGAGGCGCTCGCGGTAGCCCGCCGCGTCGAAACCGGGGGCGATGCCGTGGCGCGCGATGCGGGCGGCGAGCCCGTCCTCGGCGGTCTGGCGCAGCAGCCGGCCCTCTGCCGCCTCGGCATCGTCCACCGTCGCCGCGTCGGCGGCGGCGAAGCGCGGCAGGATCGGCTTGCGCTTGGGCGCCCGCGCCGCGCAACGCCGGGCGATCTCCACCGTGTTGTCGACCGCCTCCGGCAGGTCCTCGAAAAGGGCGCGCATCGCCGCCCGGCTCTTGAAGTGGTGCTGCGGCGTCAGCCGGCGGCGGTCGTCCTCGATGAGGGTGCGACCGTCGGCGATGGCGAGCAGCGCATCGTGCGCCTCATGGTCCTCGGCCTTGGCGAAGAACACGCCGTTGGTGGCGACGAGCGGCAGGCCGAGCCGGTAGGCGAGGTCGAGGAGGCCGTCCTCGGTCGCCGCCTCCTCGGCGAGGCCGTGCCGCTGCAGCTCCACATAGAGCCGGTCCGGCAGGGCGACGGCGAGGCGCTCGAGGCGCGCCTGGGCAGCCGCCTCGCCGCCGGCGGAAAGCGCCGCGCCGATCGGGCCGCGGGCGCCGCCGGTCAGCACGATCAGACCGTCGGCGTCATCGAGGAGCGCCCCGATGGCCAGGTGCGGGCGCTCGCCCGCCTCGCCGCCGAGATAGGCGCGGCTGACCAACCGGGCGAGGGCGTCGTAGCCGGAGGGCGTCGCTGCCAGGAGCACGAGGGGCGCGAGGGGCCCGGCGCCGTCGCGGCCGCCCGGCGGACGCCGACCACCCGCGTCGTCGAGAAAGTCGACGAGGAGCTCGCAGCCGATGATCGGCTGGATGCCCGATTCGATCGCCTTCTCGGAGAATTCGAGCGCGCCGAAGAGATTGCCGGTGTCGGTGACGGCGAGCGCCGGCTGCTTGTCGGCCTTCGCCAGCCCGACGAGGCCCTTGATGTGGATGGCGCCCTCGAGCAGCGAGTAGGACGAGTGCACGCGCAGATGCGCGAAGCCCGGGCCCGTCGCCGTGTCATTCACCGCCATGCCAACCTCTCCATGCCCGTTCTCCCGAGCCGGCCCACTAGCGCCGGCTCAGGCGGCGCGGGCGCGACGACTGTGGCAGCCGGGAGAGGGCGCTGTCGACCGCCTGTCGGCCGCCGTCAACAGCTCAGGCGTAGCGGCCGAAGGCATCCAGCCAGACCACCAGGGTGGCGACAAAGAGCGTCAGGGCGATCAGGGCAGCGAGGTCGTGAGCGGGACGGGTCATGATGGCCTCCTCCTATTCGTACCTTCTTTGTTCTTTTTAATATCACCCTTTGTTCGAGTCAACGCCTTCCGCGCGCACCGCGGCTCGCGACGCGAAGGGCGACCAACACCAGCCTGAAGGCAGCCCCGCGGCCGGTTGCCGCCAACTCGGGCTCGCACCATCAGCGGCGGTGGGCTACATCGGACGGGGGGAAAGGGCGCGAATGGTTCGGCGCGCCGGCTCCCGGGGAGAACGACGGCCGAGCTCCGGCTCGGCGGGAGCCGCATCGCCGCCCACGCCGGGCAGGCACGACCGGGAGTGCGAATGCTGAGGAAGGTCCTCAAGAAATACGGCTGGCCGGTGATCGGCCTTGCCGCTGTCGTGCTGTCCGGCTGGTTGCTCTATTCGGAATTGCGCAGCCTGTCCTTCGACGATCTCGTCGACAGCCTCGCCGCGATCAGCTGGCATCAGTGGCTGTTGGCGGCCGCCTCGACGCTCGTCGCCTACGGGGCGCTCGCCTGGTATGACCGCATCGGCCTGCAGTTCCTCGGCAAGACGGTGCCGTGGCTCTATATCGCCGTCACCTCCTTCACCACCTACGCGCTCTCCCACAACATCGGCGCCTCGGTGCTGTCGGGCGCCGTCATCCGCTACCGCGCCTATTCGCGCCAGGGGCTGACCGCCGGTGAAGTAGCGGTGCTGGTGACGTTCTGCTCGTTCACCTTCGCGCTCGGCACGGTGATGCTGGCCGGGCTCGTGCTCGTGCTGGTGCCGGACGTCGCCGACCACATGACGGATCTGTCGCCCGAGCTCGTGCGCATCCTCGGTTTCGTCATCCTCGCCGGCGTGGCGCTCTATGTGGTGTTCACGCGGCTGCCGCTGCGCCCGGTCCGCATCGGCAGCCTGGTGGTGCCGCGCCCATCGGGCGGCATCGTCGCCCGCCAGCTGGTGGCGGCCCCGATCGAGCTGATCGGCGCCGCGGCGATCATCTATTTCGCGTTGCCGGAACACAGCAATCCAGGCTTCCTGATCGTGCTGGGGGCCTTCCTCGCCTCGTTTTCGGCGGCGCTGTTGTCGCACGCACCGGGCGGGCTCGGCGTCCTGGAGCTCGTGTTCCTGACGTTGCTGCCGGACGCCAATCCGGCCGACGTGCTCGCCGCGCTGATCGTCTTCCGGCTGTTCTACCTGCTGCTGCCGTTGGCATTGTCGCTGATCGTCGTGGTGGTGTTCGAGCACTCGCAGTTCGGTCGCGAGACCGTGGCTGCCGCCGACGGCAACGCTCAAGGTCCGCCTGCCGCGCCTCTCGATCGCGCCTGAGGGCTTGAGCATACCCTGCTCGGATCGGACCGATCCGAGCGGCGAAGACATGCTCAAGCTTTTGAATCTGAAGCGATTTTTGATCGACCGGGTGATTCCATCCGATCGGGGGCACCCTAGCGTCGCAGCAGGCCCCGGCATCTCCGAAGGCCCGGCCTCGGCGATGCCCCGCGGAAGGTCGAGGCGTGCCGGCGAGCGGTCATGACGGCTCGCCGCCCGCTTCCCAGCATCCCCACCCCTTCCCGATGTGGACCTGCGGCGGATGGCCAGCGGCGTCGCCGCCCGGCTGCCCGCCTTCACTCTGCGCGCACCGGCTGCGCCTCGGCGGCACGCCGGCCGCGCACGTCGCGAACACCAGCCTCCGCGCCCATCACGCCCGTCCCTCCCGCTTGCCGCGCCCCTGCCGCATGCTGGTGAGCGCGCCCTCCTCGCGGTCGAAATCCCGGCAAAGCGGCGCGCCGGCGTTGACCTCGAACACTGTATACAGTATGGAGTAGCCCCATGGACGTCGCCCGCACCCGTCTCTCGCTCGTCATTCCGGAAGAGCTCGCCCGGCTCCTGCAGGAGGAGATCATCTCCGGCCGGCTGGCACCCGCGACACGTCTGACGGAAGAGGAAGTCGCCCAGGCCTATGGCGTCAGCCGCTCGCCGGTGCGCGAGGCGCTCAGGCTGCTCGAGCGCGACGGACTGGTGCTGAAGGCGCCGCGGCGCGGCATCTGGGTGGCGCCGGTGACGCTGAAGGATTTCGACGAGGTCTATGCCTGCCGCATCCCGCTCGAGGCGCTCGCCGCGGCGGAGGCGGCCGCCTCGGCCGACGTGGCGCTGAAGGACGAATTGCCGGCGATCCTCGCGGTCATGCGCGCCGCCCACGGCGACGGCGATGTGCAGCGCTTCTTCGATGCCGACGTGCGCGGCTCGCTGGTGATCTACCGGCTCACCGGCAACGTCACGCTGCGCCGCCTGCTCGCCGGCCTCGAAAAGCAGGCGCTGCGCTACCGCTACTTCATCTACGCCCGCGCCCCCGGCGCCGTGCGGCTTTCGGTCGAAGGCACCGCGACCATCTATGCCGCCATCCTCGCCGGCGATGCGCCGCGCGCCAAGGCGGAGACGGAAGCCCTGATCGGCGCCATCTGGCGCGACATCCGGCCGGCGATGGCCGCCGAAATCCCGGCGGAGTGAACCGATGCTCGGTCTCGACGCCTCCTTCTCCGTCGTCGATTCCCACACCGCCGGACATCCGACGCGCGTCGTGCTCTCCGGCGTGCCGCCGCTGCCCGGCGAAAGCGTCCGCGCCCGCCGCGACTACTTCCGAGACCATCACGATGATCTCAGGCCGCTGCTGCTGCACGAACCGCGCGGCCATGCGGCGATGGTCGGACTGGTGCCGGTGCCCTCGTCGGTCGCCGACTACGGCGCCTTCTTCATCTCCTCCTACGTCTATCTCGACATGTGCGGCCACGGCACGATCGGCTACGCCCGCACGCTTGCCGCCACCGGGGCGCTGACGCGCGAGACTGCGCCGGAGGGCTTCGCGCTCGAGACGCCGGCCGGCGTCGTCGACGTCCGTCTCGACTGGGCGCCCGACGGCGCCCTCGCCGGCGTACGGCTTCGCAACGTGCCCTCCTATCTCGCCGCAGAGGACGTCACCGTCACGCTCGACGGCGTCGGCGCGGTCCGAGCCGACCTCGCCTATGGCGGCATGTGGTACCTGCTCGTCGATGCCCACCCGCTCGGGCTCGCCCTCGACACCGACCACGTGGCAGTGGCGCTTTCCCTCGGCAGCCGGCTCAAGGCGGCCTTCAACGCGGTCCTGCACGCCCGCGGCCTGATCGACACCGCCGACAAGGCGAGCGTTCTCTTCTACGCCGACGCACCCGGCGACGCTCCCGCAGCCCGTCACCTGCTCGTCCTCGAGGCGAACAAGTTCGATCGCTCACCGTGCGGCACCGGCACGGCGGCGCGCACCGCGCAGCTTATCCATCGCGGCCGCATCAGCCTTGGTGGCACCTACCGGGCCGAAAACCTCCTTGGTGTCGCGTTCGAGGCGACGGTCGCCGCCGAGACGGAGGCCGCGGGCCGGCCCGCCGTGATCGTCGAGATCGCCGGCAACGCCCACATCACCGCCTTTTCGACGATCGTCCGCGAGCGCGGCGATCCGTTGCCGACGGGATTCCTCTGTCGCTGAGCCCGGGGGCGTCGGCGACGGGGAGAGGACGGCGGACCCGAGCGTCCGCCTAACGAGAGGGAAACAGCATGCGATCCATGACCCTAACGACGATCCTCGCCTTCATGGCCTTGGTCGTCGCCTCCGTCGCGCAGCCTGTCCGCGCCGACGAGAACAATCCGTCCTTCGTGCTCGACAAGATCAAATCGAGCGGCGTCCTGAAGATTCCAGTGATGGTCGGCGAAGAGCCGGGCTACATCAAGGATCCGGTGACCGGCGCGTGGAGCGGCTTTTATGTCGACTACCTGACCGATGTCGCTACTCTGCTGGGCGTCAAGGTCGAGCCGGTCGAGACCACCTGGGGCAACCTCGCCGCCGACTTCCAGGCAAACAAGATCGACGTCGCCATCGGCGTCAATCCGAACCCGAAGCGCGGCCTCGTCGTCGACTATCTGTGGGAGCCGCTGTTCACCGACGCATGGGCGGTGCTGACGCCCCCCGGCAAGCCGGTGGCGACGTGGGCCGAGCTGAACGACCCGGCGAAGACCGTCGTCGTCCAGAAGGGCTCGACCATGCAGGTCGTCGCCGAGGCGCTGCTGCCGAAGGCGAACATCGTGCCGGTCGAGGATCGCAACCTCGCGCTGCTCGAGCTGCAGGCCGGCCGCGCCGATGCCGTCGTCTTCGCGATCTTCGACGCCATCCAGATCGACCTGAAGGGCGTCGGCGACGTCTCGCTGCCGGAGCCGGTGCTGCGCAATCCGGCCACCCTCGCTGTCGCCCGCCAGCCGGGCAACGCCGGCTACATCAACTTCCTGACCAACTGGGTGCAGCAGCAGCGCTCGCTCGGCCTCGCCCAGGCCCGCCTCAACAAGGCCTGGGAAGATCGCGGCATCGACCTCTCCATCCTCCCGGCGGGCTTCAGCTTCTAGAGCGCTTTCCGATCGGAAATCGCTCCAGGGTCGAAGGCTGGAGCCTGTCCTCGGCGCTCGGATCGGGTCGATCCGGGCAGGACAGGCTCCCGTCACCCGCCACGGCCGGAGACCCCAGCGGCGCCCTCCCCCCTGCCGCCGGTCTCCGGCCGACTTATCCGCTCGTCGGCCGCGTCCCTGATGCGCCGCCTCCCGAGAGCCCGCCCGAGCAGACGGAAGCTTTCGTATGACCTTTGATTTCTCGGTGATCACGCAGAACGCCCCGTTGCTCTGGCAGGGCTTCCTGATCACCGTCTACTACACGATCATCACCATCGTCGCCGGCATGATCATCGGCCTAGCGATCGGGCTGATGCAGCTGACGCCATACCGGCTCTTGGTCTGGTTCGGTCGCATCTATGTGGAGTTCTTCCGCAACATCCCGCTGCTCGTCATCCTGTTGTGGACCTACTACGCCCTGCCGATCTTCATGGGGCTGAACATCACCAAGGGATGGGCCGGCTTCGTCGCGCTCTCCTGCTATGTCGGCGCCTTCTATGCCGAGATCCTGCGTGCCGGCGTGCAGTCGATCGATCCCGGCCAGACCGACGCCGCCACCGCCATCGGCATGTCCTACAGCCAGCGCATGCGCCGCATCATCCTTCCGCAGGCGTTCCGCCGCATGGTGCCGCCGCTCGCTGGCCAATCGATCATCCAGATGAAGAACACCACGCTGCTGTCGATCATCACGGTGCCGGACCTGCTCTATCAGGCGAGCTACATCTCGAGCTTCACCTACCGGCCGATGGAGATCTACACGGCGATCGGCATCATCTACGTCGTCGTGCTGACGCCGCTGACGCTGCTCGCCCGCCGGCTGGAAAAGCGCGGAGGGCTGTCGCTGTGAAGCGCGAAGGCTCCGAGACCGTCCTCGCCCTCGACGGCATCCACAAGCGCTTCGGCGACCGGCCGGTGCTGCGCGGCATCGATCTCACCGTCCGGGCCGGCGAGGTCGTGGTCCTGATCGGCGCCTCGGGCTCCGGCAAGACGTCGCTGCTGCGCTGCATCAACCTCCTCAACATTCCCGACCGGGGCCGCATCACCATCGCCGGCGAGCCGATCTTCGACGTCGAGGAAGGCGGCCGCGACCGGCTGAAGCTGGCGCCACGCCAGGTCAACCGTATCCGCGCCAAGACCGGCATGGTGTTCCAGCAGTTCAACCTGTTCCCGCACATGACGGCGCTCGGCAACGTCATCGAGGGGCCGGTGATCGTGCAGGGCATCGAGCGTGCCGCCGCGGAGAAGCGCGGCTCAGAGCTCCTCGACCAGATGGGCCTCGCCGACCATCGCCACAAACATCCCGCCCAGCTCTCCGGCGGCCAGCAGCAGCGCGTCGCCATCGCCCGGGCGCTCGCCATGAACCCGGCCGTGATGCTCTTCGACGAGCCCACGTCCGCGCTCGATCCCGAACTCGTCGGCGAGGTGCTGAAGGCGATGCTGGCGCTTGCCCGCTCCGGCATGACGATGGTGGTCGTCACCCACGAGCTCGGCTTCGCCTTCGAGATCGCCGACCGCGTCGTCTTCCTCGACGAGGGCATCGTCGTCGCCGACGGGGCGCCGAAGGACGTGCTTTTGAAGCCCGAGCATCCGCGCCTCAAGGCCTTCGTCGGCCGCTTCCACGAGACCGCCGACATGTTGCGCCCCTTCCTCGAGGCGGCGCAGCGCTGAGCCCCCTTCCCTCGCAGTCCAGGACCCCCACCCGATGACACACGCCGAGAAGGTCGCGTGACGCGCATGGCCGCAAGCCTCGACTTCGATCCGAACACCGTCCCCGTCCCCACCGGCCACTTCATCGGCGGCCGCCTCGTCGAACGCCCGGGCGACGCGATCGCCGTGCTCCGCCCCTCCGACCACCAGCCGATGGGAACGCTCACCGACGGCGGCGAGGCGGCCGTCGACGAGGCCGTCGCCGCCGCCAAGGCCGGCCTCGCCGCCAGCCGCTGGGCGTCGGTGTCGCCGCGCGAGCGCGCCCGCGTGCTGCATCGCTTCGCCGACGTCGTCGAGCAGAACGCCGCGGCGCTCGCCCGCCTCGAGGCGGCGAACTCGACCCGGCCGATCGCCGAGACGAGCGTGCGCGACGCCATCCGGACAGCCGGCGTCATCCGCTACTACGCCGAGTTCTGCGACAAGCTCGAGGGCGACATCACCGCCACCGAGGGCAGCGTGCTGTCGCTGATCAAGGGCGAGCCCTACGGCATCGTCGGCGCCGTCGTGCCGTGGAACTTCCCGATGATCACCGCGGCGTGGAAGTTCGCCCCGGCGCTCGCCGCCGGCAACGCCGTGGTGATGAAGACGTCGGAACTGACGCCGTTCTCGCTGGTCGCCCTCGCCGTCCTCTCCGCCGAGGCGGGGCTGCCGGCGGGCCTCCTCAACGTCGTCAACGGCCTCGGGCACACCACCGGCAGCGCCATCGTCCGCCACCCGGACATCCGCAAGATCTCCTTCACCGGCTCCACCGCCACCGGCGCCAAGCTGATGGCGGAAGCCGCCCTCAACGGCCTCAAGCCCGTGACGCTGGAGCTCGGGGGCAAGAGCCCGCAGCTCGTCTTCGCCGACGCCGCCGACCTCGACGCGGTCGCCGGCCACGTCGCCCGCGGCTTCCTCGGCAATGCCGGCCAGGTCTGCACCGCAGGCTCCCGCCTCGTCGTGCAGCGCTCGGTTGCCGAGCCGCTGATCGAGAAGATCGAGGCCGCGTGCGCCGCGGTGCGCGCCGGCCCGACCTGGGAGGGTTCCACCACCTTCTCGCCGATCGTCAGCGCCCGCCAGGCCGAGCGCATCGACCAGCTGGTGCGCGCCACCCTCGCCGAGGGCGCCACCGCCCGCATCGGCGGCCGGCCGCTCGAAACCCGCAACGCCGGCTCGTGGTACGCCCCGACGATCCTCGAGGGCGTCACCGAGGCGATGACCGGTTTCCGCGAGGAGTTCTTCGGCCCCGTCCTCTCCGTCCACCGCTTCGACGACGTCGACGAGGGGATCGCCCTGGCCGGCCACCCGGTCTACGGCCTCGCCGCCAGCGTCTACACCGCCGATATCGGCAAGGCGCTGCGCGCCAGCGACCGCATCGCCGCGGGCATGGTGTGGGTCAACCACCACGGCCGCGCCCCCGAGTTCACCTTCCTCGCCGGCGGCTTCAACGGCTCCGGCTTCGGCAAGGACATGGGCCGCGCCGGCATCGAGGGCTTCCAGCGCCAGAAAGCCGTGTGGATCGACTATGCCGCCTGACGCCCTCCCCCCGCGCTTCGACTTCATCATCGTCGGCGGCGGCTCCGCCGGCTGCGTGCTGGCGAACCGCCTGTCGGCGAGCGGCCGCCACACCGTCGGCCTGTTCGAAGCCGGCCCCGACACGCCGCCGGACGCCGTGCCCGACATCATCGCCGACAGCTATCCGGGCCTCGCCTATTTCGACCCGCGCTATCACTGGCAGGATCTGCGCGTCTACACGCGCTCGCCCCGCCTCAACACCGGCGCATCGAAGCCTTCCAAGCTCGAGCAGGCGAAGGTGATGGGCGGCGGCTCCAGCATCAACGGCCAGTTCGCCATCCGCGGCATGCCGGCCGACTACGACGCCTGGGCGGCGATGGGCCTGCCCGGCTGGGACTTCGAGGGCCTGTTGCCCTACTTCAAGCGCCTCGAGCGCGACCTCGACTTCAACGGCCCCGAACACGGCCGCGACGGCCCGCTGCCGATCCGCCGGCTGTTCCCGAAGGAGTGGGCGCCGTTCACCAAGGCCGCGCTCGCCGCACTCGAGGCGCAGGGCTACCCCTACCGGCCGGACATCAACGACGGCTCGCCCCCCGACGGCTGCTTCCCGCTGCCGCTGACGAACGAGAACGACCGCCGCGTCTCCACCGCGCTCGGCTACCTCTCCCGCGAGGTGCGGGCGCGCAAGAACCTGACGATCGTGCCGCACGCCCACGTCCGCCGGCTCCTGACGGAAGGACGCCGCGTCACCGGCATCGAGGTCGATGTCGCCGGCTCTGTCCACACGGTCTCGGCCGGAGAAGTCATCGTCTCCTCCGGCGCGCTGCATTCGCCGGCGATCCTGATGCGCGCCGGCATCGGCCCGGCCGGCCACCTGAAGCACCTCGGCATCGAGGTCGTCGCCGACATTCCCGGCGTCGGCGAGAACCTCACCGACCACCCGCACATCTCGATCGGCACGCACTTGCGCCCCGCCGCTCGCCTTCCCGCCGGCCAGCGCCGCCACATCTTCATGGGCCTGCGCTATTCCTCTGGCGTCGAGGGCTGCACGCCCGGCGACATGCTGCTGATGCCGGCCAACCGCACCGGCTGGCACCCGCTCGGCAAGCGCATGGGCTCGCTCGGCGTCTGCGTGAACAAGTCCTACTCTCAAGGGTCGCTCCGCCTCGCGAGCCCCGACTTCCGGGCCGAGCCGGTCGTCGATCTCAACCTCGCCGCCGACGGGCGCGACCTGAAGCGCCTCGTCGAGGCGTTCAAGCTGATCTACCGGACGATCGAGTCGCCCGAGGTGAAGGCCGCCACCACCATGTGGTTCCTCGCCGGCTACACCGACGAAGTGCGGGCGATGTCCGTCCGCAAGCCGTCGAACTGGCTCAAGACGGCCGCCGCCGCCTTCCTGTTCGACGCGAGCCCGCTCACCCGCGACTGGCTCTACAAGAGCCGCTTCGGCCCGGCCGAGCGCCTGCACGCCATGGCGCGCGACGACGAGGCGATCGCCGACTGGGTGAAGTCCACCGTCTGGTCCGGCTGGCACGTCTCCGGCACCTGCCGCATGGGCGGCGACGACGATCCGACCGCCGTCCTCGACGGGCAGCTGCGGGTGCGCGGCGTCGAGGGCCTGCGCGTCGTCGACGCCTCCGCGATGCCGTCGATCTGCTCGGCCAACACCAACATCACCACGATCGCGATCGCCGAGAAGGCGTCCGACCTCATCCTCAACCCCTGACGGCCACGCCAAAGAGGACTTCCATGCGCGAGAACAAGATCCAGACCATCTGGGCGGCCGGCGGCACCGTGATGAACGGCTGGCTCGCCATCCCCTCCTCGATCTCCGCCGAGGCGATGGCCGTGCAGGGCTTCGACGGCCTCTGCATCGACATGCAGCACGGCGCCATCGACTACCAGGTGATGGTCACCATGCTGCAGGCGATCTCCACCACGAACGCGACGCCGCTCGTGCGCGTGCCGTGGAACGAGCCCGGCATGATCGGCAAGGTGCTCGACGCCGGCGCCTACGGCGTCATCTGCCCGATGGTCAACACCCGCGCCCAGGCCGAGGCCTTTGTCGCCGCCTGCCGCTACGCCCCCATCGGCCACCGCAGCGTCGGCCCGCTGCGCGCCTCGCTCTATGGTGGCCCGGACTACTTCGCCAAGGCGAACGAGACCATCCTGACGATGGCGATGATCGAGACGCAGCAGGCGGTCGACAACCTCGAGGAGATCCTCTCCACGCCCGGCCTCGATTCCGTCTACATCGGCCCCTCCGACCTTGCCGTCTCGATGGGCCATGCGCCGGGTTTCGACCCACGCTTCCCGAAGGTCTACGAGACCATCGTCAAGATCGCGGAGGCCGCCAACCGGCACGGCGTGGTGCCCGGCATCCACGTCGGCTCGGTCGCCTACGGCCAGGAGATGATCGACGCCGGCTACCGGCTGATCTCCTACCTCTCCGACTTCCGGATGCTGCAGTGGGTGGCCGGCAACGGCCTCAAGGCGCTGCGTGCCGGCACGCCGGCCGCCAACACGCCCTGAAGCCCGGCGAGACGAGGGAGCACGCGATGACCGGCACCGAGACCGCGCGTCGCCGCGCGATCGTCGTCGGCGCCGGCATCGTCGGCGTCTGCTCGGCGTCCTACCTGCAGCGCGCAGGCTACGACGTCGAGCTGATCGACCCGGCCGAGCCCGGCAGCGAGGACCAGTGCAGCTACGGCAACGCCGGCGGCATCTGTCCGGGCTCGTGCGTGCCGATCGGCATGCCGGGCATGCTGAAAAAGGTGCCGGAGTGGCTCCTCGACCCCGAGGGCCCGCTGTTCGTCCGCCTCGGCTACCTGCCCCAGGCGATGCCGTGGATTCTCCGGCTCTTGTCGGCCGGCCGGCGCTCGCGGGTGCCGGCCATCGCCGACGCCATGCGGGCGCTGCATCGCGACACCTATGACGCCTACGCGCCGCTCCTGACGGAGGCCGGCTGCGAGGACCTCCTCGCCCGCCGCGGCCAGCTCTTCGTGCACGAGAGCGTAAACGCCGTCTCGCCGTCGGACTTCGGCCTGACGCTCAGGCGCGAGCGTGGCGTCGCGATCGAGTTCCTCGACGAGGACGAGATCCGCCAGCTCGAACCCTCACTCGCCCATCGCTTCAAGAGCGCCGTCTTCCTGCCCGAGCAGGGCCAGTGCAAGAACCCCGGCCGGCTGGTGGCGAGCCTCGCCGGCGCCTTCGTGCGCAACGGCGGCACGCTCACCCGCGAGCGCGTCACCGGCTTCAAGACCGGGCAGAACGGCATCACCGCCGTACGCACCGATGCCGGCCGCCGCCCCGCCGACACCGTCGTGCTGTCGGCCGGCGCCTGGTCGAAGGCGCTGGCCAAGTCGCTGGGCTACCGGGTGCCGATGGAGGCCGAGCGCGGCTACCACGTCCAGGTGACCGGTGCCGATGTCGGCCTCCGCACCCAGACGATCTGGTCGGAGCGCAAGTTCGTCGCCTCGCCGATGGAGGGCGGCCTGCGCTTCGCAGGCACCATCGAGCTCGCCGGCCTCGGCCGGCCGCCGAACTATCGCCGCGCCGACATCCTGCTCGCCATGGGCCGCGAGATGGTGCGCGACCTTGAAGTCGGCGACGTGACGCGCTGGATGGGCAACCGGCCGGGCATGCCGGATTCGCTCCCCGTCCTCGGCCGCGCCGCGCGCCACGACAACCTCATCTTCGCCTTCGGCCACGGCCACACCGGCCTCATCGCCGGCGCCGTCACCGGCCGCCTGGTCGCCGAGATCGCCGAAGGCAAGACGCCATCGATCGACCTCTCGCCCTACCGGCTAGAGCGGTTCTGAGAGCCTGCATGGGCCGCCGCGTCGGCTCAGGCTGCTCTGGCCAGGCCGGCCGCACCGCCGGCCTCGGAAGAGGCACCGTCATAGGCCTGCTGCGCTGCCAGCACCGCCTCGATGTTGTGTTCCGCCCAGTGCGCCAGCGCCGCGATGGTGTCGGTCAGCGTGCGGCCGAGCGGCGTCAGCGCATATTCCACCGTCACCGGTACCGTGGCGAACACCGCGCGCGAGATCAGCCCGTCACGCTCGAGCTTCTTCAAGGTCTGCGACAGCACCTTCTGCGAGATGCCCTTGATGGTGCGCCGGAGCTGATTGAACCGGACCGGACCGCCATGCAGCCGGTCGAGGATCAGCACCGCCCACTTGTCGGCGATGCGGTCGAGCACCAGCCGGGTCGGGCAGCGGTCCTCATAGACGTCAGGCTGAAACATCGCGCTTCTCCAAAACATCGGCGCCGTGTGGGTCGTCCCTCCCCTGCCAGGGGGAGGGACAGAGCGCCGAAGGCGCTCAGGGTGGGGCCCGTCAATCAGCTATGAGACGGCTGACGTCTCGCACTTGATTGACAGGCCCCCTCCTGCTGGCTTCGCCGGCTGTCCTCCCCCTGTCAGGGGGAGGACACGTTCCCGCTTGCGATGACGCTTCGTCCGTCCCGTGCCCCCGGTTTCCGCCGGGAAACCATCGCACCGCGAGGTGCTCTCTTTCGCTCATTTCCCATCCGCAGTATGTAACCAACCGACAGCAGGTATCTGCTGGATACTAAGGAGAAGAGAGATGTCTGGCAAGATTCTCGTGCTCGGCGCCACCGGCAACATCGGCAAGCCGCTCGTCGACGCCCTCGTGGCGAAGGGTGAAGCGGTGAAGGCGGCGTCGCGCTCGGGCGGGCCGGTCGGCGGCGCCGAGGGCGTGCGCTTCGACTATGCCGATCCGTCGACGATCCCGGCGGCGCTCGAGGGCGTCGACCGCGTCTTCGTCATGCTCGCCGCCGGCTACACCGACCCCATCGGCATGCTGTCGCCGATCGTCGAGGCCGCTGCCGCGCACGGCGCCAAGGTGGTGCTGATGACGGCGCTCGGCGTCGACGCCGACGACAACATTCCCTACCGCCAGGTCGAGCTGAAGCTGATCAAGTCCGGCGCGCCTTACGTGATCCTGCGGCCGAACTGGTTCGCCGACAATTTCCACACCTTCTGGAAGGCGGGCGTTTCGGCCGGTCATTTCGGCCTGCCGGCCGGCGACGGTGCCACGAGCTTCATCGACCTGCGCGACCTCGTCGCCAGCATCGCCGCGGTGCTGACCACCGACCGCTTCGACGGCCAGGCCTTCGCCGTGACCGGCCCGCAGGCCCTCACCTATGCGCAAGCCGCGGAGATCCTCTCCAAGGCCATCGGCCGCCCCGTCGCCTACGAGGCGATCGACGACGCCGCCTTCATCGCCATGCTGACGAGCTTCGGCGTGCCGGAGGCCTATGCGACGTTCCTCGCCACCATCTTCTACCCCGTCCGTCAGGGCTGGGCCGCCGGCGTCTCCGACGCCGTCTTGACCCTCACCGGCCGTCCGCCGATCGCGCTCGAGACCTATGCGCGCGACTACGCGGACGCCTGGAAGGCCTGAGGACCGGACTAGACGGTCAGCACCGTCGAGCCGACCGTGGCGCGCGCCTCCAGACGGGCGTGTGCCTCGGCGGCGGCGGCGAGCGGCAGCCGCGCACCGATCAGCGGCTGCACGGTGCCGGCGGCGAGCACGGCGAACAGCCGGGCCGCCATCGCCCGGAGCTCCACCGGGTCGGCGGTGTAGTGGCCGTAGTTCGGCCGCGAGATCGTCGCCGATTTGCTGGCGAAAGCGCCGATGTCGTGGGCGCCGACCGGGCCGGACGCCTGGCCGAAGCTGACGAGGTGGCCGCGCACCGCGAGTGCGGCCACCGAGCCCAGGAAGCTGTCGCGGCCTATCGCGTCGTAGATGACGTCGGCGCCGCGCCCGCCGGTCGCCCGCTTGACGGCCTCCGAGAACGGTTCGCGGCCGTGCACGACGACGAGGTCGCAGCCGGCGCGGCGGGCGAGCACGGCCTTCTCGTCCGTCGACACCGTGCCGATCACCGCCGCGCCGAGCGCGCTCGCCCACTGGCAGAGCATGAGCCCGACGCCGCCGGCGGCGGCGTGCACCACCACCACCTCGCCGGGCCGCACGGCGTGGACCCGGTGCAGCAGGAACTCCGCCGTCAGGCCCTTCAGGAGCACCGCCGCGGCGGTCTCGTCGTCGATCGAAGCCGGCAGCTTCAGGACCAGCGCCGCGGCCATCGTCCGGGCGGTGGCGTAGGCGCCGACGGGTGGGCAGGCGTAGGCGACGCGGTCGCCGGGCGCGAGATGCGTCACCCCCGGCCCCACATCGATGACGATCCCCGCCGCCTCCATGCCGGGCACAGCCGGCGGTGTCAGCAGGTCGAAATAGCCGGTGCGGCAGTAGACGTCGATGTAGTTGACGCCGATCGCCGTCTGCCGGAGCCGCACCTCGCCCGGCCCCGGCGGCGGCACGCTCACCGTCGCCGGCACCAGCACCTCCGGCCCGCCGTGGCGGGAGACGACGATGGCCGCGGCCTCGATCGCGCCGGCGACCGGTCGGCCGGACGACGGCAGTGCAGTTGGCCCCGGCCTCTGCCCATGTCCCTGACCCTGCCTTGGATCTTGCCCCGGCAGCGGCTCGGCCGACCGGGCCACGGCGAGCGCCCGCGGCCCGTCGTCCACACCGCGGCCGCCGCCGACCGCCGTCGCCTCGATCTCGGCGCGGCGCACGACGGTGAAGACGTCCATGTCGCTCTCCTCGCGCTCCGGGCGCGTTCCCCACGGGCGTGCCGGTTCGCCGTCGTCCCACCGGTGCGCCGGTTCGCCAGCCGCCGGCACCGTCGGCGCCACCGGCACCGTCGGCGGTGCCGCCTCCGTCCGCACCGTCTCGAACGCGGAGTGCGGCGGCCCCGCTACCGTTAGCGGACGGAGCGCCGGCGGCGCGGCGACGGCCGGCCGGTTCGCCGCCGTTGCCGGTCGCGCCGCACCGCCGGCGCCCGCGCCCGCAAACCGCCGCTGCAGCGCCGCGAGCCCCGCCTCGTAGATCTCCTCGGCGACGAGCCGCATCAGCCGCCCCGCCTCGCCCTCCGGCGGATCGAAGCGGGACTCCCATTCGACGAACGTGCGGTCGCCGTCCGTCACCGGCGTCGCCGTCAGCGTCGCGACGTAGCCGTCGAGGCGCAGCGGTGCTTCGAGGATGCAGTAGGTGAGGCGGCGGGCGCGGTCGTCGAGGCCGATCAGCTTCTCGCGGAGAAACGCCCCGTCCTTCAGCCGGAACGCCCGCACGCCGCCGACCTGGTCGACGGGCCGGCTCCCCTCCATCCGGCTCGACGCCACCGCCGGATGCCAGCGGTCGTGGGCGTTGAAGTCGCGCAGGAGCGCCCAGACGGTGGCGACCGGCGCATCGATGACGGCGCTGCGCCGGACGCGGACGACTGTCACGGGGTCCTCGCCGCCACGAAGCCCTCAGCCCCCGAAGCGCTGCTTCAAGGCCTGCAGGGCGGCGTGGAAAACGCCTTGGCCGATGAAGGTCACCAGCTCCTGGTCGTTCCCGGCCGGTGCCCGGAACTCCGCCGTCCATTCGATGTAGGTGCGGTCGCCGTCGGTGACGGGCTTCAGCGACAGCGTCGCCACATAGTCCTCGACGCCCATCGGGCTTTCGAGGATCGAGTAGGTCATCGAGAAGTCGTAGTCCGACAGCGCCAGAAGCCGCTCGCGCAGCCGTGCGCCGTCTTTCAGCGTGAAGTTGCGGACGCAGCCGATCTGGTCGGCCGGTGCCCCCATCTCGATGCGGCTCTCCGCCGCGAACGGCGTCCACGCCGGCAGGCCGTTGAAGTCCCGCACCACCGGCCACACCTGGCCGATCGGCGCGCCGATCACCGTCGACACGAACACCTTCGCCATCGTCTCTCTCCCCGCTGTTTGTTCTCGCGCAGGCTCAGCCCTGGTCGCGGTCGCGATCGTCGTCGTCACGCTTGGCGGCGGCCTTGCCGTTGCCCTTGCGCGCCCGCGCCAGGCTGTCGATGTCCTTGGCGTCGCGCAACACATCCGTCATCCGCCCGATCGAGCCGCCGTCGATGCCGACCTCCTTCATCAGGCTGTCGATCATCGGCGCCTGCACGCGGTAGCGCAGCGCCGAATCGATCACTTCGTCGGTGACATTCTTGCCCCCGCCGCCGCCACCGCCGCCGGTGAGCCCGTCGACGTGCAGGATCTTGATCGCCTCGATCTTCTCCATCGGCTTGACGCTCTCGCGGACGATCCCCTCGATGCGCTCGAGCAGGGCCTGCTTGAGGCGGCCGGCGCGCGCCTCCTCGGTGAGCAGGTTCTCCGCTTCGTTGAGCTGCCGTGCGCCCTCGGCGTCCACCTTGTACTGGGCGGCGGTGGCGCCGGTGCGGATGAGCGCGGAATCGGCCTCCGCCTTGGCGGCGATCGTCTGGGCTTCGGCGAACGCCTTGGCGGAGTCCTTCTCGGCCTCGGCCTTGGAGACGAGCCGCATCCGCTCGCGCTCGGCGTCGCGCGCCGTGCCGATCAATTCGATGACCTTGCGGCGCTCGGCGATCTCGCGCTCGCGGATGGTGAACGACTGCTCCTCGGCGAGCACCGCCTTGGCGCGGGCGCCCTCGGCGGCGGCCACCGCGGCGGAGCGGGCCTGCGACTTCTCGGCAATCTCGATCGCCTTGTCGATCTCGGCACCCTCGACCGCCTTGTCGCGCTCGATGGCGAGCTTCCGGAGGTCGCGGTCGCGCACCAGCCGCGCCTCCTCCAGGCCACGGTCGGTGGCGATGCGGGCGCGCTCGACCTCCTCGCCGGCGACGATCTCCGCCTCCTCGAACGCCTGCCGGCGGGAGATCTCCAGCCCCTGCAGCGCCTTCTCGCGGTCGATGCGGGCTTCGTCGAGCTTGCGCTCCTGGGCGATGCGCGAGCGGTCGAGCTCGATGCGGGCGACCACCTCGGCGCGCCGTGCCTCGGTGTCGGCCTCCACCACCTCCAGCGACTTGCGGGCGAGCGCGATCTCGCGCTCCCGCTCGGCGAGCTCGACGGACTGGCGGCGGTCGACCTCCAGCCCCTCCTGCGCCTTGCGCTGGGCGATGCGGTCGGTCTCCAGCACCAGCGCGGCGGCGATCTGCTCGCGCTCGACGTCGCGCTCGGCGACGATGCGCGAGCGCTCCACCGCGTCGCGGGCGACGATCTCGGCCTGCTGCGACGCCTGCCGGTTCTCGATCTCCAGCGCCTCCAGCTGCCGCTCGCGCTGCAGCCGCGCCTGGTCGAGGGCCCGGTCGCGGTCGAGGCGGGCGGTCTCCAGCTGCAGCTCGACGGCGATCTCGGCCTGGCGCCGGTCGCCCTCGGCCTGGGTCACCACCATCTGCTTGGCCGAGAGCGCGATCTCGCGCTCGCGCTCGGCGAGCTCCACCGCCTTGCGCCGGCCGACCTCGAGTTCCTCCTGCTCGCGCTGGCGGTTGATGCGCTCGCGCTCGACCGCGAGGCCGCTGGCGATCTCCTCGCGCTCGGTCAGCTCGCGGCTCTTGAGTTCCGCTTCCTGGAGCGCGCGGCGGCGGCCGATCTCGCGGGTCTGGATCTCCTGCTCGCTGGCGATGCGGCTTTCCGCGAGAGAGCGCTCCTGGGCGATGCGCGACTTCTCGACGAGCTCGTTCGAGGAGATCTGCGCCTGCTGCGCCTCCTGCTCGCGGGTCGCCCGCTCGCGCGTGAGATCCGCGCGCTGGATCGCCCGGCGCACCTCCACCTCGCGCTCCTGCTCGAGCCGCGCGTACTCGCCCTCGCGGTCGATCTCCAGCACGCGCCGCTCGCTGTCGAGGTTCTGCGTGCGGATCTCCACCATCGTCTGCTGCTCGATGAGGTTGCGCATCTTGCGGCGCACCTCGATCATCTCGGTCAGCTGCGTCAGGCCCTCGGCGTCGAAGGCGTTCGACGGGTCGAAGAATTCGAGCGCCGTCTGGTCGAGGTCGACGAGCGCGACGCTCTCGAGCTCCAGCCCGTTGTTGGCGAGCGCGTCGGCCGCACTCTGCTTCACCCGCTCGGAGAAGGCGCCACGCTGCTCGTGCATCTCTTCGAGCGTCATCTCGGCGGCCACCGTGCGCAGGGCAGCGGCGAACTTGCCCTCGAACAGGTCGCGGATGCCTTCCGGCTGCATCGCGCGGCGGCCGAGCGTCTGCGCGGCGAGGCCGACGGCCTGCCGGTTCGGCTGCACGCGCACGAAGAACTCGGCGATCAGGTCGACGCGCATGCGGTTCTTGGTGATCAGCGCCGTCTGCTGGCCGCGCCGAACCTCGATGCGCATGACGTTCATGTTGACCGGCGTCACCTCGTGGACAACCGGGATCACCAGCGCGCCGCCGTTGATCACCACCTTCTCGCCGCCGAAGCCGGTGCGCACGAACGCCGTCTCCTTGGTGGAGCGGCGATAGAGCCAGCGCAGCAAATAGACGGCGATCACCACGACGATCGCCAGCACGATCAGCCAGAGGATCACGGCTCCGAACACATCCGCCGTCATGGTCTTGTCTCCCCAATCGTCCGGTCCGAAGCGGCGGCCGGGCGTCTCGTTCATTCAAGGGCGATCGGCGCGCCGCGGCGCGCCTCAGGCCCTCATCTTCAAGGGCGTCGCGATCTCCTCGAAGGCGCGCGCCAGCGCCTCGGAGACGGACGGGTCGTTGATGTTGCCGGGCACGCGGATGACGCGGCGATTGCCGGTCTGGGCGACGGTCTTCTCGATCGTCTCGAACAGCGCCGCGTCGGCGTCGGGATCGTGGAAGGGCTTGCCCGGCTGGTCGAGCAGCGACACGCCGCCCTCCGGCAGCAGGAAGCGGACGGGCCCCTGCATGGCGTTCAGCCGCTCTGCGATGAAGCGGCCGAAGGCGACGTTCTCGTCGCGCGTCGTCCGCATCAGCGTTACCTGCGGATTGTGGACCACCAGATTGCGCCGCCGGAACGCCTCCGGCACGCTGTCGCGCGGCCCAAAGTTCACCATGTCGAGCGCGCCGACGGAGCCGACATAGGGCAGCGGCCGGCGGATGAAGGCGCCGAAGCGGTCTTCGGTCGCCGGGAAGACGCCGCCGACAATCATGTCGGCCACCTCGGTGGTGGTGGTGTCGATGGCGCCGGCGAGCAATCCGGAATCCGCGAGGTTCTCCATCGCCCGACCACCGGTGCCGGTGGCGTGGAAGACGAGGCAGTCGTAGTCCGCCGACAACCGCGCGGTCAGCTGCTGCACGCACGGCGTCGTCACGCCGAACATGGTGATGCCGAGCGCCGGCTTGGCGGTGCGGGCGGCCTTCGCCCGGTCGGAGGCGGTCGGCTGGCGGGCGATCATGCCGGCAAGCGCGAAGGCGCCGTTCGCCAGCACCCGCTCGGTGATCGAGTTGAGGCCCTGGATGTCGGCGACCGAGTGCAGCATCAGGATGTCGGAGGGGCCGACATAGCGGCCGACGTCGCCCGAGGCGACGGTGGAGATCATCACCTTCGGCACGCCCACCGGCAGCCGCCGCATCCCCGGCGTCGCGAGGGAGGTGCCGCCCGAGCCGCCGGCCGAGATGATGCCGCCGATGTCGCGCTGGCGGACGATCCAGTGCTCGAAGGCGACCGCCATTTCCGCCACCGCGCGGCCGCGGTCGCCGTTGAAGACGGCGCTCGCTCCGCGCGGGTGGGCGCCGGCCACCTGCTGCGGCGGCACGTCGGCCGAGGACGGCTTGCCGGAGGTGGAGAGGTCGACCGTGCGGGTGCGGATGCCGACGGCCCGCAACTGGTCGCGCAGGAACGTGAGTTCGCGGCCCTTGGTGTCGAAGGTGCCGGCGACCAGCGCCGTGCGGCCGAACCGCTCGGCGAGCGGAATGTCGAAGAGCTTGCCCGTCTCCGGCTCGGCCGAGGCGACGAGGCGGGGCGCGGTGCGGACGCTGCGGCCGAGTTCGGCGTCGGTGAGGTCCCAGCGGTTCGGCACCGAGGGCGCCGTGCGCCAGTCGGAGCCGCCGGACGTCCCCTCGTCCGCGCCGGGGCGGACGATGCGGTAGACCTCGGCGAGACGCTCCTCGGCCGCCTCGACGGCGGCCGGCGCAAGGCTCTCCTCCGGGTCGTCGGCGTGACGGCCGACGCCGAGCAGGCGCTGCTGCAGGTCGCGGTCGTGGGCGAGCTCGGCCGCCGGCATCAGCCGGGCGATGCGGCCGTTGACCATGACGCCGACCTCGGCGGCGACCCGCGTCGCGACGCCGATGTTCTGCTCGATGACGAGGATCGAGATCTCCCCCTCCTCGCCGAGTTCGACGAGCATGCGCTCGACCTGGTCGACGATGATCGGGGCGAGCCCCTCGGTCGGCTCGTCCATGACGAGGAGGCGCGGGTTGCCGAGCAGCGCCCGGCCGATCGCCAGCATCTGCTGCTCGCCACCGGAAAGCTGCGAGCCGCCGTTGGTCTTGCGCTCGGCGAGCCGCGGGAAGGTCTGGTAGACGCGGTCGACCGTCCAGGCGGCGTCGCGGCCGCCGCGGGCGGCGAGCTTCAGGTGCTCGTCGACGGTGAGGCTCGGCCAGACGCGGCGGCCCTGCGGCACGTAGCCGACGCCGACGCGGCTGATCTCATGCGGCTCGAGGCCGGAGATCTCGCGGCCCGCCACCGCGATCGAGCCGGAGCGCGCCCGCTTCAGCCCGGTGATGGTGTTGCAGAGCGTCGACTTGCCCATGCCGTTGCGGCCGACGATCGCCAGCACGCCGGACGGCAAGGTGAGGTCGATGCCCTGGATGGCGTGGCTCTCGCCATAATAGACGTGCAGGTCGCGGATGCGCAGGATGGCGCCCTTGCCGCCCTTCTCGCGGCCGCCGCCGTTGTCGCGTCCGCCGTTTTCGTTCCGGGACCAGCCGTTCTCAGCCATGCCCGCCCCCGAGATAGATCGCCTGCACTTCGGGATCGCGCTCGATCTCGTCGGGCGTGCCTTCCTTGAAGATGCGGCCGTTGTGCATCATCGTCACCCGCTCGGAGACGCGCAGCGCCACGTCGAGGTCGTGCTCGATGATGATGTAGCCGATGTGCGCCGGCAGTGACTTCAGGATCGCCACGAGATCGCGCCGCTCGGTCGGCGACAGCCCGGCCGCCGGCTCGTCGAACAGGATGAAGCGCGGCGCGCCGGCGAGCGCCATGGCGATCTCGAGCTGGCGCTGCTGGCCGTGGCTGAGTTCCCCCACCGGCCGGTCGCGCTCGCGCTCGAGCTTCACCGCCTGCAGGATCCGCTCGGCCTGCTGCATGGTCGCGTCGTCCCGACGCGGCCGGATCAGCGAATAGCGCCGCCGCGACACGCCACGGCAGGCGAGGAAGATGTTGTCGAGGACCGACAGCCCGTTGAACAGCTGCGAGATCTGGTAGGTGCGCCGCAAGCCCCGGCGGATGCGCTCGTGGGCGGGAAAGGCCGTGACGTCCTCGCCGAAGAAGCGGATCTGACCTTCGGTCGGCGGAAAGTCGCCGGTGATGGTGTTGAACAGCGTCGTCTTGCCGGCGCCGTTGGAGCCGAGCACGGCGCGACGCTCGCCGGCACGCACCTTCAAGGTGATGTCGGCGAGCGCCACCAGCGCGCCGAAACGACGGCCGACGCCGGTGAGCTCGAGGGCGTTCGCCCCCGTGTCGCTCAACGTCGCGGCCATCGCATCAGTCATCGCTTCATGCCTTCGGTCGTGCCGCGATCACTCGCAGCTGGGGTTCTCGCGGGAGACCGCGCCGAGCGCCATGAACTCGTCCACCGGGATGCCCAGCGTCTGGTTCACCTGCGGCACGACCTTGACGAGCTTGTTGTAGAGGTTGCCGTCCGGCCCCTCGCTCACTTCCGTTAGGTAGATGTCGGCGATAGCGTTGCGGTTCGCGTCGAGCGACACCTTGCCCGTCGGCGTGTCGAAGGAGAGCTTCGCCAGCGCCGCGCGGAACTTCGCGCCGTCGTCGGAGAGATCGCCGTTCACCTCGTCGAGCGCCTTCAGGGTCGCCACGGTGGCGACATAGTAGGCGTGGGCGAACAGCGACGGCGACGGGAAGGCGCCCGGCTGCTTCTTGTAGTCCTCGACGAACTTCTTCCACGCGGGGGTGTCGTTGGTGTCGGCGATCGGGCCCGCCGAGGGCGTGCCGATGACGACGTCACGGATCTTGCCCTGGGACGACAGCACGGTCTGGTCGACGGTGATCGAGCCGCCGATCAGCGGCGCCTGGCCGCCGGCCTGCTGGTACTGCGTCAGGAAGTTGACGCCGTCGGCACCGCCGAGCGCCACGTAGATGGCGTCGACATCATCGGGGATCGCGGCGATCACCGAGGAATAGTCCTTGTTGCCGATCGGCACCCACGACTTCGACGGCACCTTGCCGCCGGCCTTGCAGAACTCGGCCATGAAGCCGAACACCTGCGTGTAGGGGAAGGAGTAGTCCTCGGCGACGGTCGCGACCGTCTTGTAGCCCTTGTCGTTGAAGGCGTAGGTGCCGAGGCCGGCCATCCACTGGGCGCCGTCGGTGGAGAAGCGGAAGAAGTTGTCCGCCGGGTCGCGCAGCGTGGTGTCCTGCGCCGCCGAGGAGCCGTTGATGAACGTCACGTTCGGCTTCGTCTTGGCGTAGTCCTTGACGGCGATGCCCTCGTCACCCGACAGCGGGCCGATGACGATGTCGACGCCGTCCTGCTCGACGAGCTTGCGGACGGCGCGGACCGCGCTGTCCGGCGAGGCGTCGGAGGAGCCGCGGACGAACTCGACCTTCTTGCCGGCGGCCATGCCGCCGGCTTCCTCGAGGGCCGTCATGGCGCCGCGCAAGCTGTCCTCGCCGAGGACGGTGAACGGCCCCTCGAAGGTGGCGAGCAGACCGACCTTGATGGTGTCGTCCTGGGCGAGAGCCAGCGACGGGGCGGTGAGGCCGCTCGCGACCGCGAGGGCGAGCAGCAGTTGACGGTTGATGGTCATTCTTGTTTCCTCCCTGTTGTGTCCGACGTTTCCCGACGACCGCCCTTGGTTCAGGGCGACCGTCCGATCGACTCCTGGCCGGTGCGGGGCCTGAAGCGGCCCCAGAGGCCGAGAAGGCCGTCCGGCGAGGCGAAGACGATGATGAGAAAGACCATACCGATCAGCGTGTTGAAGCGCTCGGCCCCGATCAGGTCGATGGCGAAGGTCTGCATCAGCACGACGACGAGGGCGCCGAGGAACGGCCCGATCGGGTGCCGCATGCCGCCGATGACGGCGATGATCAGGATGTTGATGGCGGCCGCGACGTTGATGGTGCCGGGCGAGATGCGGCCGTTGAACCAGACGAGCAGCACGCCGGCGAGCCCGGCGATCAGGCCGGCATAGAAGTAGGCGACGATCTTGTGGGCGGTGACGTCGAAGCCGATCGCCCGCATCCGTCGCGGGTTGTCGCGGATCGCCTGCAGGGCGAGCCCGAACGTCGAGCGGGCGGCGTAGAGCACGGCGGCGTAGCAGAGCGCGGCGACCGCGAGCGTGACGTAGTAGAACGGCAGCGGGTCGCGCCAGAACACGCCCCAGAACTCCGGCGCGCGGATGCCGGCAAAGCCCGGGAAACCGTTGAACAGCGCGTAGTTCTGCTGGGTGAAGTAGAACGTCGCGGTGGCGATCGCGAGCGTGATCATGATCGTGTAGATGCCGTCGGTGCGTGACGAGATCGCTCCGATCAGCGCCGAGGCGATGCCGGCAATCAGAACGGCAAACGGCACGATGATCCACCACGGCCAGCCGAAGCCGTGCACGCCGGAGCTGTTCAGCCCGAAGATCGCCACCGCATAGCCGGCCATGCCGGCGACGGAGAGCTGCGCGAGGCTGACCATGCCGCCGTAGCCGGCGAGCAGCATCAAGGACAGCGCCACCATGCCGAGGATCAGCGAGTAGGCGCCGATCTGGGTCAGGAAGAAGTCCGACGCCACCGCCGGATAGAGCACCAGCACCGCCGCCAGCACCAGGTGGGCGAGGCCGCCGCCGGCGAAGGCGGGGGCCGCCGCGCGGGTCGGATCGGAGGTCGGCAGCGCGAGGCTCATCGCGCCTTCCCCAGATTTCCCTGCCCCATGATGCCCTGGGGCCGGATCGCCAGCGTCACCACCATGATGACGAAGGTGAGCACGATGCCGTAGGTGGGGAAGTAGACGAGGCCGACCTGCTCGGCGAGGCCGATCAGGAGCGCGCCGATCGCCGCCCCGGTGATCGAGCCCATGCCGCCGACGATGACGACGACCAGCGAGGCGAGCAGGTAGCGGACGTCCTCGCCGGGCGCCACCGACAGCGCCGAGCCGCCGACGACGCCGGCAAAGCCCGCAAGCCCCGCCCCGATGGCGAACACCACCGCGAACACCGCATGCACGTTGACGCCCGAGGCCGCCAGCATCGCCCGGTCGTCGACGCCGGCGCGGATCATCATGCCGACGCGGGTGCGGTTGAGCAGAAGCCACAGCCCGATGCCGATGACGATCGCCGCCGCCAGCACCACCAGCCGGTAGAACGGATAGGTGAGGAACACCGCGTCGCCGCTCGAGCGGTAGGCGGTGACGATCGGCAGCTTCACCGCCCCGTCGAGCCAGGCGGGCGTGGCGATCTGGTAGGTGGCGCCCGTCCAAATCCAAAGCATCAGGTCGGCGGCGACGATCGAGATGCCGATCGTCACCAGCGTCTGGCGGAGGTCGTCGCCCTCCAAGCGCCGGAACACGAACACCTGCATGAGGAGCCCGAGCACGGCGAGCACGGCGAAGCCCGCGGCGACGCCGACGAGCCAGTAGCCCGTCCACCGCGTCACCTCGTAGCCGAGATAGGCGCCGAGCAGGTAGAGCGAGCCGTGCGCGAGGTTGACGTTGCGCATCAGCCCGAAGACCAGCGTGAAGCCGCTCGCCACCAGGAAATAGAGGCCGGCGAGCGTGATGCCATTGAAGATCGACGAGAAGAACGCCTTCTTGGAGATCAGGATGGCGTTCAGCCAGTCCGGCCAGACGGCAAACAGCAGCCAGGCGAAGACCGCCGCCGCGAAGAACGCGACGATCCCCCACGCCTGTCCGCGCGTCAGCCCGCGCGGTGCCGCTCCCGTCTCGCCGGCGATGCTCATGCGATCAGCCGCCGCCGCTCGCTCTGCACCTGCGGCCGCTTGTGGAACTTGCCATCCTTCATGATGGCGAGCAGCCGATCCTTCTCCTGCAGGATGCGGACGTTGGCGATCGGGTCGCCGTCGACGAGCAGGAGATCGGCGAGGTAACCCTCTTTGATCATCCCGAGCTCGTTGCCCATGTTCATGATCTCGCCGCCGTAGCGGGTGGCAGCGATGATCGCCTCCATCGGCGAGAAGCCGAGCAGGTCGACGAAGTACTCGATGTCCTTGGCGTTGGTGCCCTGCGGCGTCCAGGCGAAGCCGTAGTCGCCGCCGATCAGCACCTTGATGCCGCGCTTGTGCATCTTGCGCATCGTCTCGACCGCCATCTCGAGCTCGCGCTCGTAGAGGACGGTGACGGGCGAGCCCGGCTTGATGCCGTAGTCGCCGGCGTTGCGCGCGGTGTTGATCAGCCAGGCGAGGCCGGGCGCCACGAAGTGCTTGTGCTTGACGGCCTCGAGCATGTCGAGCGCCTCCTCGTCGGCAAACGAGGCGTGGTAGATGTTCTGGATGCCGTGCCGCACGCACTGCTTCACGGAACCTGACGAGCGGGCGTGCGCCGACAGCACCTTGTTGCGGCAGCGCGCCTCGGAGGCGGCCATCGCCACCTCCTCCTCCGACATCGGCGTCTCCTCGGCGCCCATGCCGGTGATCTCCTCGCCGGAGAGGTTCAATTTGATCGAGTCGACGCCGTACTTGATCAGCGTGCGCACCACCCGCCGGATCTCCTCCGGCCCCGACACAACGATGCCGAGGTTCAGCCCCTCGTGCGGGATGTGCGAGGGCGCCGCATCGCCGAGGCCGCCGACGGTGGTGATCTCCGGGCCGGCCGCCAGATAGCGCGGCCCAGGGAAGCGGCCCTGGTTGATGAACTTCTTCGCCACCACGTCGAGCCGGGGCTTGGCCGCCGCAGCACCCCGCCCGGCGGTGAAGCCGGCGTCGAGCACCAGCTTCGCCATCTCCATGGTGACGAGCATGTGCTCCTCGACCTCCATCATCTGGATGGGGTCGATGCCCGGCGCGTTGTTCCACGACAGATGCAGGTGGGCGTCGATCATGCCCGGCATCAGCATCGCCCCGGCGCCGTCGATGACGGTGGCACCTCCGCCCGACAGGCCAGAGCCCATGCCGGAGCCGCTCATGCCGGAGCCATAGCGGGCGCCGCCGCTGCGGCTCACCTGCTTGATGCGGTTGCCCTGCACCAGCACCTCGCCAGTGTAGGGATACTCACCTGTCGCATCGAGGATGCGCACGTTGGTGAACAGAACGCTGTCGGGCTCACGCCCGTTCGCGCCCCAACGGGCGCCATACATGCCGTTGTCGGCCATCGTTGATCCCTCCCTGTCGGTGCCGGCCGCCGCTTGTTCTCGTCCACCCCCTCGAGGGGGGTGGCGCGGCCGGTTCACCCGCGGTCGTTCGTCCTCACGAAGTCGCCGAGGCGCCGCGCGCACTCGGCGGGTTTCTCGATCGTCATCCAGTGGCCGCAGCCGTCGAGCACGACGGCCTTGGCGCCCCGGATGCGGTCGGCCAGCGTCTGGCCGACGCTCGCCGGCGCGACGGGGTCGTCCGAGCCGGCGACGATCAGCGTCGGCGCGGAGATCAGCCGGGCGTCCGCCGCCGTCGCCTTGGCGAGCGCCTCGCAGGTCCCGGCATAGCCCTCGCCGTCCTGGCGCATCAGGCTTTCGCGCACGAAGGCGACGGCCGCCGGATTGGACGACCGCGTGGCCGCCGACAGCGTGTTGGCCACGATGGTGTCGGCGATCCCCTCCATGCCCTCTGCCCGCGCAGTCTGCGCCCGGCCGGCGAGCCCGTCGCGCGCCGCCTGCGCCGGCTCGATCAGCGCGCCGAACAGCGTCAGCGAGGTCACCAGCGCGGGATGCGCCGCGGCGAGATGCTGGCAGACGATGGTGCCGAGCGAGTGGCCGACGAAATGGGCCTGGTTGACGCCGAGCGCCCTCGTCATTCCGACGAGTGCCTCGACGTAGCTCTCGATCGAGGGGGCGGCGTGCGGCACCGGCGATCGGCCGGAGCCCGGCAGGTCCGGCCGGATGGCGCGGTGGCCGGACAGGGCCCCCATCAGCGGCTCGAAGGTGTTCGACGTTCCACCGAGGCCGTGCACGAGGATCACCGCCGGCCCCTCGCCAGCGGTTTCCGCCACGAGCTGGCCGAGGCGGATGGTCGTCACGGGTGCACCTCGCGCACCGAGTTCTCGAGCGCGCCGATGCCGTCGATCTCGACGCGGACGACGTCGCCGGCCTTCAGGTACTTCGGCGGCTGGAAGCCGATGCCGACGCCGGCCGGCGTGCCGGTGGCGATGACGTCGCCCGGCTGCAGCGTCACGCCGGCCGAGATCGTCGCGATGATCGTCGGCACGTCGAAGATCAAAAGGCCGGTATGGGAATTCTGCCGGAGCTCGCCGTTGACGAAGCAGCGGATGCCGGTGCTGGCGAGGTCGAGGTCGTCGCGCGTCACGGCGAACGGTCCCATCGGGCAGAAGGTGTCCTGCGACTTGCCGATCAGCCACTGGCTGTAGCGGCCCTGCAGGTCGCGCGCCGTCACATCGTTGACGATGGTGTAGCCCCAGACGTGGTCGAGGGCGCTTTCCCTGGAGATGCCGCGGCCGCCGGTGCCGATGATGACGGCGAGCTCGGCCTCGTAGTCGATCGCTGCCGACACCGACGGGTCGATGTGGATCGGCATGGCGTCGGCGATCACCGTCTCTGGCACCTTGGAGAAGATGATCGGCTCCTTCGGCACGGCGCCGTTGGCGGCGGAGGAATCGAAGCCGGACTTGGCGAACTCGTGTGCGTGGTCGAAATAGTTCTTGCCGACGCAGAAGATGTTGCGGCGCGGCCGCGGGATCGGCGCCTCGAGCGTCACCCGGTCGAGCGGGATCGGCGAGCGCTGGCCCGGCAGGGACCGCCCGATCAGCGCAGTGATCCCCTGCTCGGCCTCGTCCTGCGTCAGATCGAAGGGGGCGATGCTCAGGCCGGCATCGTCGACGACGCCGACATGCCGCTCGCCAGCGAACCGGAAGGTCGCTACCTTCATCGTCTTCCTCCCGACACGAACCGTCTGACGCGGCCCCTTTAGTTGAGCCACGCTAGAACCAATCTGGTTCAGCTGCAAGGGGGAGGCGCGGGATTATCGATGGGGTGGTGTAGCGGCGGGAAGCGCGGCGACTGCGGCAGCGACGCGCGCACCGAGACCAACCGTCGTCATCCCGGACAAGCGAGGCGAAGCCGAGCGCCGATCCGGGACCCAGCGGAAGACCCCGCGCGGAGCGCGGCATTTGTGTCGCGCGTGCCGCGCGACGATTCTTCCGCTGGCCCCCGGCTCGCTCCGCTTTGCTACGCGTCCGGGGTGACGGCGGATGGTGAGTGCGTGGCCCAATCCCCCTAGACGCCCCCACCCCGCCAATGCTAATTGGCTCAACAACGGTTCAGAACAACAACGGACCTTCCATGCCCCGTGCCGTCGCCGAGGACCTCGCCCGCTCGCTGCGCCAGCGTATCGATTCCGGCGAATGGTCCGGCCGCCGCATGCCGCCGGAGCGCGAGCTCGCGGCCGACTACGGCGTCGCCCGCAACACCGTGCGGCGTGCGGTGGAGATGCTCGCCGACACCGGCGCGATCACCCGCCACGTCGGCCGCGGCACCTTCGTCAACGGTGGCGTGGCGCCCTCCGTCGCGGCGATCGTCGAACGCATCGAGGGCACCAGCCCGGCCGACATGATGGAGATCCGCCTTCTCATCGAGCCGCAGGCGGCCGCCGTGGCCGCCCTCAACGCCTCGCTCGCCGAGCTCGCCGCCGTCGAGGAGGCGCACCGCGCGGCGGAAGCTGCCTTCGACATGCCGGGCTTCGAAGCCTGCGACGCCGAGCTCCACCACCGCATCTTCGCCTGCTGCCGCAACGAGCTCCTGCGCGAATTGCACAATCTCCTCAACGTGCTGCGCCACCAGACGCCCTGGCAGGAGATGAAGCGCCGCTCCTTCAGCGAGGCCCGCCGCCTCGCCTACTGCGCCGAACACGGCGCCCTTGTCGAAGCCCTCAAGCGCCGCGACCCCGACGCCGCCCGCGCCGCGATGCACGCGCATTTGAAGAGCGTCGAAGCGAACATGCTCGGGCGGTGAGGGCGAAAGCTTTCGGTGCCCACCGGCAACGAACATCCCAATCCGAGCAAGACGCCATCCGATCTCTCGCAGTCATTCCAGGCCTTGCGCCTGGAATCCATCCCTCGCAAAGGTGACTATCGTCGCAAGAAACCGAGACATTACAGCAAGCCTCGTGGATTCCAGGCACAAGGCCTGGAATGACCACAAATCTTACGCTGCGCTGATCACTCGGGAGCGATGACCGACAGCGTCGGAAAGTAGGTCCGATACCGCGCCGCGTCCCGGGTCAACAAGCTGTAGCCTGCGACGGCTGCGTGGGCACCGATGAAGAAGTCCGGCAACGGCGATCGCCTGACCCCGCCCCGCCTCCGGTAGATCAGGAACGCCTTCCCGGCGAGAAATGCAGCCTCGTAGGGGATCGGCTCGCGCGCGAAGACTGCTTTCGGCAGCGCTGCTTCCAGATCCTCCAGCCTTGTGAACCGGACCGACACTTCCGCAAAGATTATCGGGTTGATGACCAGGCGCGAACGGCCGCCCGCCGCTCTGAGGGCCGCTCTCGACCATTCGCCCCAACTGGCATCACTCGTCATGAGGTCGAGGAGCACGTTGGAGTCGACGAGGACGGCCGCCATTCAATCGTCTCGCGTCAGGGCCATTATTTCGTCCGTCGTCATGGCAACATCGCCGCGCCCCCGAAGGTGCTCGACGATCCACTCCCCGCGCCCTGTCCGCGACTTGCTTTCTGTCGGGACGAGGCTCACCACCTTGCCGTCGTAGCGGAACTCCACCTCCGTGTTGGGCAGCAAACCGGCTCGCTCGCGGATATCCGCGGGGATAGTGACCTGCCCCTTCGATGTGATGCGCATCCTCGCCTCCTTACTCTTACATGTAAGAATAAGGAGGCGATCTCCCGCCCGCAAGCATCCGTGCTCCCTTCCTGCTCCCTCACCGCCCCGCCGCAGCCCCCGCCATCGGCACATCCCGCAGACCCGCCACCTCGCCGCCGTCGATGGGGATCACCACCCCGTTCACGTACGACGCCTCGTCCGACAGCAGCCAGACGATCGACGCGGCGACCTCTTCCGGCCGGGCGATGCGGCCGTTCGGGATACGGGCCTCCAGCGCCGCCTTCTTGGCGGGGTCCGCGAGGGTGCGGGCCATCATCCGCGTGTCGACCTGGCCGGGGCAGATGACGTTGACGCGCACCTTGTCGCCGATCTCCAGCGCCAGGGCCTTGGCGAGGCCGATGAGCGCCGCCTTCGAGGCGCAGTAGATCGCGAGCCCCGCCTCGCCGCCGTAGCCGGCAACGGAGGAGACGAAGACGACGGAGCCGCGGCCGCTGGCGGCCAGCGCCCCGTGTGCCGCCGCCGTCACCGCGAAGGCCGCGCGGGCGTTGACGGCGAAGATGCGGTCCCAGTCGGCGAGCGTCGCCTCGGCGAAGTTTTGGCGGGCGCCGACGCCGGCGCAGTTGACGAGGCCGGCGATCACCCCGCCGCCGATCTCGGTGGCGGTCTCGACCAGCTTCGCGACGACGGCTGCCTCGCAGATGTCGCCGCCGACGTGGACGCTGCCGGGCACGGCGCGCTCCACCTCGGCGCCGGCGTCCGCATCGCGGCCGCTGAAGACGACGCGCACGCCGCGGGCGGTGAGCATCTCGACGGTGGCCCGGCCGATGCCGTGGGTGCCGCCGGTGACGATGGCGACGCGAGGCGCGCTCATGCCGCGACGTCCCTGCCGCGCACCATCTCGATGATGGCGGAGAAATCGCGGCCCCCGTGGCCGGCGTTGTCGAACAGGGCGTAGAGCTGCGCCGCTTCCGCGCCGAGCGGCGTCGCAGCACCCGTCGACAGCGCCGCCTCCTGGGCGAGGCGGAGGTCCTTCAGCATCAGGGCGGCGGCAAAGCCCGGCTTGTAGCCGTGGTTCGCCGGCGAGGCCGGCACCGGTCCCGGCACCGGGCAGTAGCTCGTCAGCGACCAGCACTGGCCCGAGGCGGTGGAGGCGACGTCGTAGAGGGCCTGGTGCGACAGGCCGAGCTTTTCGGCCAGCACGAAGGCCTCGGCGACGGCGATCATCGAGACGCCAAGGATCATGTTGTTGCAGATCTTCGCCGCCTGACCCGAGCCGGCCTCACCGCATGGCACCACGCGCTTGCCCATCTGGGCGAGCAGCGGCGCGCCGCGGTCGTAGGCCGCGGCGGCACCGCCGACCATGAAGGTGAGCGTGCCGGCGATGGCGCCGCCGACGCCGCCCGACACCGGCGCGTCGAGCGACGGGCAGGAGGCGGCTTCGGCGATGGCGTGCACTGCCCGGGCGCTGTCGACGTCGATGGTGGAACAGTCGATCAGGAGGGTGCCCGGCGCGACGAGGCCGACGAGGGCCTGCCAGACGGCCCGCACGTGCTTGCCGGCCGGCAGCATGGTGATGACGGCATCCGCGCCGGCCACCGCCTCCTCGAGCGACCCCGCCACGCTGACGCCGCCGGCGCGGGCGGCTTCAGCCGCATGGACCGAAAGGTCGAAGCCGCGGACGGAATGGCCGGCCTTGCGCAGGTTCGCCGCCATCGGCGCGCCCATGTTGCCGAGGCCGACGAAGGCGATGGTGTGGTCGCTCACGAAGCGGTTCTCCCGTCTGGTTCAGCCGCGCCCGACCAGCCCGCGGGCGATGATCAGGCGCATGATTTCGTTGGTGCCTTCGAGGATCTGGTGGACGCGGAGATCGCGCACCAGCTTCTCGACACCATACTCCGCGAGATAGCCGTAGCCGCCGTGCAGCTGCAGCGCCTGGTTCGCCACCTCGAAGCCGACGTCGGTAGCGAAGCGCTTCGCCATCGCGCAGCGGACCGTCACATCGGCGTCGCCACGGTCGAAGGCGGCCGCGGCGGCGTAGAGGAGCAGGCGGGCGGCGGAAAGCTCGGTCGCCATGTCGGCCAAGCGGAACTGCAGGGCCTGGAACTCGTCGAGCCGCTTCCCGAACGCCTTGCGCTCGCGCATGTAGGAAAGCGCCTTGTCGAGCGCCGCCTGGGCGCCACCGAGCGAGCAGGCGCCGATGTTGAGCCGGCCGCCGTCGAGGCCGCTCATGGCGATCCTGAAGCCCTGGCCCTCCTCGCCGAGGCGGTTTGCCGCCGGCACGCGGGCGCCGTCGAGAATGACGGCACGGGTCGGCTGGGCGTTCCAGCCCATCTTGCGCTCGTTGGCGCCGAAGGAGAGGCCCGGAGTGTCCCCCGGCACGAGGAAGGCGGAGATGCCGGACGGCCCGTCGCCGCCGGTGCGCGCCATCACCAGATAGAGGTCGGTGGCCCCCGCGCCGGAGATGAATTGCTTCGTGCCATCCAGCACATAGTCGTCGCCATCGCGGACGGCGCGGGTCTTCAGCGCGGCCGCGTCGGAGCCGGAGCCGGGCTCGGTGAGGCAGTAGCTCGACAGCTGCTCGATCGTCACGAGTGCCGGCAGGAAGCGGGCGCGCTGCTCGCCGCTGCCGTAGCGGTCGACCATCCAGGCGACCATGTTGTGGATCGACAGGTAGGCCGACACCGCCGGGCACCCTTCCGCCAGCGCCTCGAAGATCAGCGCCGCCTCGAGCCGGCCGAGGCCGGTTCCGCCCGCGCTTTCAGGCACATAGATCGCCGCCATGCCGAGCGCCGCCGCCTCGCGGATGACGTCGACGGGGAAGTGGCGGCGCTCGTCCCAGAGGAGCGCGTGCGGGGCGATCCTGTCGGCGGCGAATTCGCGCGCCATCGCCTGCACGGCGCGGTGGTCGTCGGTGAGCTCGAACATGCGCCCTCCCCTTGCGCCTCAGCGCATCAACGCCAGGGCGTCGGTGAAGAAATCGCGGCCGCCGAAGTTGCCGGACTTCAGCGCCAGCGCCATGCCGGCGTGGGTACCGCCGACGGCGGCGAGCACCGGCACGCCGGCGGCGATCTCCGGTCCGATGGCGAAGGCCGGGATGGCGAGACGGTCGACGACGGCACCCGACGTTTCGCCGCCCGCCACGACCAGACGGTCGACGGCGGCGGTGGCGACGAGGGTTTCGGCGATCGTCGCAAGGGCTTGCTCGATCTGGTGACCGGCGGTCTGGCGGCCGTGCGTGGCTTGTATCCGTGCGACATCGGCGGGTGCCGCGCTCGTCGCGATGAGCACCGGTCCGGCGGCGAGCCTTGCCGCCGCCCAGGTGATCGCCCGTTCGATTTCGGAGGGCCCCGCAACGAGTTGACCGACGTCGAGGCGCAGCACGGGCATCGCGGCCTCGGCGGCGGTGACCTGCGCCAATGTCGCCTGCGAACAACTGCCGGCGAGGCACAGCGCGGCACCGCCAGTGGCGGACCGCCGTTGACTGGCCGCCACCGACCGACAGCCACCGCGCCCGGCGGCGACCAGCGCCCGTGCCAGCCCGAGGCCGAGGCCGGAGGCGCCGACGGAGATGCGGGCGTCTAGTGCGGCAAGCCCGAGCGTCTCGAGGTCGCGCTCGAAGACGGCGTCGGCGATGGCGGTGCCAGCGCCCTCGGCGGCCAGCGCCGAGAACCGCGCCCGCACCGCCTCGACACCGCGGGCGACGGTGGCGAGGTCGACGAGGCCGACGGGGGAGCGCGACTGCCGGGCGAGCACGCGCGTCAGGTCGGCATCGCGCATCGGGTTGAGCGGATGGTCCTTCAGCGGGCTCTCGTCGAGCGGCATCCGGCCGACGAAGAGGTTGCCTTGGTAGACGGTGCGGCCGGTCTCCGGGAAGGCGGGGGTGACGAGCACCACCGCGTCGCCATGGTCGGCCCGCAGCGCATCCGCCACCGGGCCGATGTTGCCGGCGTCGGTGGAATCGAAGGTCGAGCAGATCTTGTAGAGCACGTGGCCGGCGCCGCGGCCGCGCAGCCAGACGTCGGCCGCGCGCGCCTTCGCGACCGCCTCGTCGGCGGGAACCGAGCGGATCTTCAACGACACCACCACCGCGTCGGCAGCCGGCAAGGCGAGGTCGTCGGCCGGAATGCCGATGGTCTGGACGGTGGCGAGCCCCGCCTTCGCCAGCGTGTTGGCGAGGTCGGAGGCGCCGGTGTAGTCGTCGGCGATGCAGCCGAGCGCGAGGCTCACGACACCCCTCCCCGCCGCGGCCGGTAGGGCTGGAACCAGCCGAGGCCCTCGACCGTGCCGGCACACGGGCGGTACTCGCAGCCGATGAAGCCGGCATAGCCGAGCCGGTCGAGCTCGGCGAAGACGAAGGCGTCGTTCATCTCCTCGTGGGTCGGCTCGTGGCGCGAGGGCACGCTCGCGACCTGGACGTGGCCGACGATCGGCAGCGTCCGCCGGAGCGCCATCACCACGTCGCCGTGCAGGACCTGGCGGTGGTAGAGGTCGAACTGCAGCTCGAGATTGGGCAGCGCCAGCCGAGAGATCAGGTCTTCGGTGAAGGCGAAGTCGTTGAGGAAATAGCCGGGCATATCGCGCGGGTTGATCGGCTCCAACGTCACGGCGACTCCCTCTGGGCCAAGCGTCTCGGCCGTCCAGGCGACGGCGCGCTCGTAGGCGGCCAGTGCCGCCGGGTCGCCGCGATCGGCGTTGCCGGCCATCAGATGGACGCGCTTCACGCCGGTCGCCAGAGCATAAGGGATGGCGGTGCGGACGCCGGCCTTCACCTCATCGAAGCGGTCGGGAAGTGCTGCGAGGCCGCGCTCGCCGCCGACCCAGTCGCCCGGCGGCAGATTGAACAGGGCCTGCGTCAGCCGGTTCGCCGACAGGCGGTCGGCGACCGCCTCCGGCGGGTGCTCATAGGGAAACAGGTACTCTACCGCCTCGAAGCCGGCGTCCGCCGCCGCGGCGAAGCGATCGAGGAACGGCCACTCCGTGAACATCATGCTGAGGTTGGCGGAAAATCGCGGCACGCGAACCCTCCCGATGGCCGTGGCGGACACTGCCCGCCCGATGCGGCGGCGGTCCCCTTCGGCCGGAGCACAAGCTATGCTCGCTACCCTGTCGCTGTCACGCCAGGTGGAGGGGTTCGATGACGGATTCGAAGGCGCGCGAGGCGGTGTGCCGCTTCGCCCGCTCGCTGTTCGAGCGTGGGCTGACGCCGGGCTCCTCGGGCAACATCAGCCTGCGGCTCGACGACGGCGGCCTGCTGGTGACGCCGACCAACGCCTCGCTCGGCTTCCTCGATCCGGCCCGGCTGACGCGCCTCGACGCCAGCGGCCGCCTCGTCTCGGGTGATCCGCCGACAAAGGAGATGCCGCTGCACGCCGCCCTCTACGAGACACGTCGCAAGGCCGGGGCAGTGGTGCACCTCCACTCGACCCACGCCGTCGCGGTGACGCTGTTGCCGGATATCGACCCGACGGCCGCGCTGCCACCGCTGACGCCCTATTCGGTGATGCGGTGCGGGCGGGTGGCGCTGTTGCCCTATTTCCGTCCGGGCGACCCGGCAGTCGCCGACGCGATCCGGGGCCTCGCCGGCCGTCATGCCGCGGTGCTTCTGGCCAACCACGGGCCGGTGGTGGCGGGCGACACGCTGGAGGCGGCGGTGTTCGCGATGGAGGAGCTCGAGGAGACTGCGAAGCTCTTCCTGCTGCTGCGTGGATTGAACCCGCGAATGCTGACGCCGGCGCAGGTCGACGACCTCGTGCGGGTGTTCGGTCGGGTCGACGACGACGGCCACTGATCGCGAGGCAGAGGCCCGACAGGGGATACGGTCGTGGTGACACCAGGGCCTTGCCGGCGGCTGACGAGGGGCGCCCGGCGAGGGCGTCATCCGTGGGCTTCACGTGCGAAACCGCATCGGCCTGGTCGTCAGTTCGTCGGTCGGCGACCGCGGACGATTCCGAACAGCAGCGACAGCACGAACAGCACCAGCGCGATGGCAAAAATGATCTGGGCGATCCCGACGGCGACACCCGCGATGCCGCCGAAGCCGATCACCGCCGCGATCAGGGCGACGACCAGGAAGGTCAGCGCCCATCCGAACAGGTCGTCCATTCGCAACCCCGCCGCCGCGTGCGGCCGGATAACCCGGCGAGCGGCCGTTTGGTTCCCGCCGACAAGACGGAATTCAGGTCCGCCGCCGACCCGCCGGCAACGGCAACGTCTACGCCAATGTCAATGTCAATGTCAGGATGTGGCATCCTTTGCCGGTGGCGTGAAGACCGACAAAGGAACGATCGGAGGCATCCCGCGTTAACGGGGGATGGGCGGCCGGCCGCGCCGGAGCCCGTCCATCGGGAGGGCTGCCATGACACTTTCGACGATCCTGATCATCATTTTGATCTTGCTGCTGATCGGGGCGATCCCGAGTTGGTCGCATAGCCGCTCGTGGGGCTACGCCCCGTCGGGCATCATCGGCGTCATCCTGGTCATCATCCTGATCCTCGCCTTGATGGGCAGGCTCTGAACGATCGGCCCCGGCGGCCGCGGCGGCCGCCCGGGTGATCGACGCTGGCCCGATGGTCGAAAGGAAAGGCCCGGCTCCCTCTCCAGGGGCCGGGCCTTTCCTTTTGCGGGCCTGGACACCCGGCTGGCCCACGGCCGTCCGTCGGCCGAAGGCCAGCCGGTCGGCTCAGGGAGTCGGGACCGGCGTACCGAAATAGACCGCGATGAAAGCGATGACGACGAGGACGAGGCCGAACCCGAGAATGTAGCGCACGCGGTTGTCCGCCCGGCCTTGCCGCGCCGGCGTCGGCGCCATCACCGGCGCTGCATCGTGCGGTGGCGGGCGCGGGTCGCTCGGCGACCGCCTGTCATCCAATTGCTCAGCCGACATGATATCGTCTCCTTCAGTCGCTTCGATGATGGCGGAAACGGCGGCACCTCGACGGTGCCGATCCGGGCCGGACGTCGAGCCGGCCGTCGCTCGGACAACGAACCGGAGCCCCGTCCGTTCCCCGCTTTCCGGCAACCCGGCGGGAACGCATCCGGTGCGGCAGCGTTCCGTGGGTTGCAGCCTGTGGAGGGAGCAAGGGTCCGATGCCGACGATCAGCGAAGACGAAATCCGCGAGCGTGCCCACCAGATCTGGATGGAAGAGGGTTGCCCAGACGGGCGTGAGCTCGAACACTGGGAGCAGGCCTGTCGGGAACTGGAGCACGGTGACGGCGCCAAGTCCGACTCCAACGACCTCGACGAAGCCCTCGCGGACAGCTTTCCGGCGAGCGATCCGATCGCCCTGACGCCCGTGACCGGCGTCGGCGGCTCGGAGGAGGACGAGGACGCCCAGAAGAACGTCGTCGAGGCAAGGTTCGCCGGGGCCCGCTGAGGCCCGTGCCGGGCCGAGGCCCGACAGCACCGAAAAACGGGCCGGCCGCACGCGAGCGGCCGGCCCTTTTCGTTGGCTCGAAGGCGCCCTGACCCGAGGGTGTGATGGGGCGCGCGGCGCTTCGGACCTGCAGCGTCCTGATGCTTGCAAATCTCTAGAATTGCAAATCTCTAGACTTGCAAATCTCTAGACTTGCAAATCTCTAGACTTGCAGAATTCGAGACTTGCAGCGTCTCGGTTCCGACAGCGCGCCGATGGACGGTTGCGGTGCGACCGCGCCGCCGGGCTGCGCGTCAGAACACGAGGCTGGACGCGAAGCGGGCGGCGACGGTGAGCAGGAAGATGCCGAAGCCGATCTCGAGCCGGCGCCGCGGCCAGCTGTGGGCTAGGCGGACGCCGAACGGGGTGGTCAGCAGGGCCGCCGGGATGATCAGCGCGACGCCGAGCAGGCTGACGAAGCCGATCGACAGCGGCGGCAGCCCGGGCGCACCCCAGCCGGCGGCCATGTAGCCGATCGTGCCCGGCACCGCGATCAGCACGCCGACGCCGGCCGAGGTCGAGATCGCCTGCAGCAGCGTGCGGCCGTAGAGCGTCATGTAGACGGTCGACATGACGCCGCCACCGATGCCCATCAACGTCGAGATGAAGCCGATGACGGCGCCCAGGATGGCGTTGGGGATGCCGCCCGGCAGGGTGTCGCCGAGGCGCCACTCGGCGCGGCCGAACAGCATCTTGGCGGCAAACAGCGTGGCGAGCACCGCGAAGATGCCGCGCAGGCCGGCGCTCGACAGGCTCGCCACGGTGACGGAGCCGAGCACGACGCCGACCGGGATGGCGATCACCCAGGGCCGCAGCACCGCCATGTCGACGGTGCCGCGTTTCCAGTGGCCGCGGAACGACCGGACCGCGGTGGGCACGACGACGCCGAGCGAAGTGCCGAGGGCGACGTGCATGCGGATGCTCTCGTCGACGCCGGCGACGGCGAAGATCTCGTAGAGGACGGGAACGATGATGGCGCCGCCGCCGATGCCGAACAGGCCGGCGAGCACGCCGACGACGGCACCGGTAACGAGAACGGCGAGGGCGAGTTCGGCGAGCGTCCAGAGGTCGCCGCCTGGGCCGACGAAGTCGGCGAGGGAAAAATCCATCGGGTGGCGATCAGCCGTCGACGCCGAGGTCGGCGAGCATCGCCGGGATCCAGCCCGTCGCCTCGCCCGCCCGGATCGCGCGAAAACCCTCCGTTTCCGGCGCGATCTTCCTCTTGCGGACGAACGCCGGGTCGAAAGCTGCCGCCGGTGGGGTAGGAGTGGTCGCGTCGGTCATGGCACATCCGATCGGCTCAGCACCGTGTGTCGATCCTTACGGCGCGCGGCCTGAGGTTGTCGATGCCGCAGATGTCCCGATGGATCCGTGCCGGGACGCCACTGTGCGCCAGACCACAGACCCGACCGGGGCGGAACGCTGCTGGCTTCGGCGCCGCGGCGTATTGTGGTCGGCGGGGAAATCTTGCTACCGGGGGCGGACCCGGCATCGAACGGTCGCAGGCGACAACCCACGCGCAGCGCAGCCTGTCGGGGCCGTGCGCCGCGGGCGGCGGCCAGACGCCTGGCTCGCGGCAGCCGCCCTTGCCTTCCGCAAACGCCAGACAATCTTGTTCCCTTTTTGTTCGAAGAACGCTAAGGTGTGGATCAGCTGGAGGGAATCATGGCGAGCCAGAGCGAGAAGCACCAGGCGTTTGTCGCATTGCACCGGCGGGAGGGCGCCTTCGTCATTCCGAACCCGTGGGATGCGGGGTCGGCGCGCATCCTGACGGCGCTCGGGTTCGAGGCGCTCGCCACCACCAGCGCCGGTTTTGCCTATTCGATCGGGCGGCGGGATTCGGCGGCGGCGCTGCCGCGCGAGGCGCTCCTCGACAATGCTCGCGCCATCGTCGAGGCGACCCACCTGCCCGTCTCCGCCGACCTCGAGGACGGCTTCGGGTCGGCGCCGGCGGCGTGCGCGGAGACGATCGTGCTGGCGTCCGGCGTCGGCCTCGTCGGCGGCTCGATCGAGGACGCGACGGGTGACGCGGCCAAACCGATTTTTGAGTTCTCCCTCGCCGTCGAGCGGGTGGCGGCGGCGGCCGAGGCAGCGCGTGCCCTACCCTTCGTGCTCACCGCCCGCGCCGAGAACTTCCTCCACGGCCGCCCCGACCTCGACGACACCATCCGTCGCCTGCAGGCTTTCGAGGCGGCCGGCGCCGAGGTGCTCTATGCGCCCGGACTGCCGGACATCGCGGCGATCCGCACCGTCTGCGCGGCGGTGACGAAGCCGGTCAACGTCGTCATGGGCCTCGCCGGCAAGGCGTTCAGCGTCGCCGAGCTGCAGGCGGCCGGCGTCAAGCGCATCAGCGTCGGCGGCTCGTTCGCCCGTGCCGCGCTCGGCGCACTGGTGCGGGCGGCGACGGAGGTGAAGGAGCACGGCACCTTCGGCTACGCGGCGAGCGCCATGCCCGCGCGCGAGGCGGAGGCCTACATGCTCGATGCCGGATCCGAGGGTCGGTGATCCCGAGCGGTGCCCGGGGTCGGTGATCGGGGTCGGTGATTGGGGTCGGTGATTGGGGTCGGTGATTGGGGTCGGTGATTGGGGTCGGTGATCGGCCGACCTCGACGGCGGCCGGCCGTGCGGGCGCAGCGAGCCATGGCCATCGTGCGCCATTCGGCGATCGGCGGTTTGCTCCGGGGTGCCGGCGCCGCTAAATGGCACCATGAGGATCGACGGGAGGAGCGCAGCGGAACGCGATGAAGACCGCCGGTAGTCCAGCGGGAACGCGCAACGTGGGCCTCGAGCTTGCTTTGCCCCGCGACCCCGTCCCGGTCCGCGCCTATGCGGCGCCGGCCTCGGGGCGACGGCTGGCGGTGCGGCGGGTCGTGGGCGAGAGCGGCGTCTACCCGCCGCACAAGCACGACTATTTCCAGATCCTCGTCTTCCTCGGGCCGGCTCCGGCCGGCCGCATCGGCCTGAAGGCGGTCGAGCCGGGACGCGGCAGCGTCTGGTGCATCGCGCCGATGACGCCGCACCAGGTGCGCTTCGAGCCCGACACCCGCTGCTGGGTGGTGGCCTTCGACCTCGGTGTGCTGCGGCCCGGCCTCGGTGCCGTGGCGCCGCTCGCCGACCTCGTGCGCCGGGCGCCGGAGCTGACGCCGTTCCTGCACCAGGGCCACCTCGACTACCGGCTCGACGCACAGCAGCTCGTCGGTGTCGAACACCTGCTGCACGGCATCGAGGAAGACTGCCGGCGCACCGGGCTCGCCGCCCGCGAGGCGGCTGGCGCCGGACTGACGCTGCTGCTCGCCACGCTCTGCCGCACCTTCGAGGCCCGTTTCGCCGATCTCGCCCAGGGCGACGGCGCCCCGGCGCAAGCCGAGCGCCGGCTCGCCCGCGTCGCCGCCTATCTCGCCGACGCCTACCGGGGCGAGGTGACGCTGGCGGCCGCCGCCGCCGCCGCCCACGTCACGCCCACCCACCTCTGCCATCTCCTGAAGGCGCACACCGGCAGGACGCTCGGCGAGATCGTCACCGAGATGCGCCTCGACGAGGCCCGCCAGCGGCTCGTCTACACCGACGCGACGATCGCCGAGATCGCGTTCGCGGTCGGCTACGGCGACGACAAGTACTTCCAGCGCCGCTTCAAGCGCGCCACCGGCACGACGCCCGGCCAGTTCCGCGCCGCCCGGCGGGTCGGCTCGCCGGCGCCGTAGGATCGCGCCACGCGCACCGCGCCGATCGCAAGATCGTCCACCACCTGCGCAGCCCCCGACCGTTCCGGGCGGGGGATCGCCCGGCTAGGGTCGGCATCGAAAGCCGGCGACCGGCGGCGCGGCGAAGCGCCGTCGGGACAGCACCGGCCGATGCCCCCCCCGGAGGACTGCCCCGATGATACTCACCAGCGACCGCGGCCTGTCCGAAGAGCAGCGGCTGATGCGCGAGAGCTGCCGCGCCTTCGTCGACGAGGTGGTGACCCCCTATATCCGCGCCAACTGGAAGCGCGAGTGGGACATGAACCCGGACGGGCGCCTGCCGCCGCACATCCTGAAGACGGCCGACGAGATCGGCATCCGCACGCTCGGCGTGCCGGAGGAGTTCGGCGGCATCGAGCTCGAGCCGGGCACCGAGGTGCGCACCTTCGCACTGATCTCCGAGGAGATCGCCCGCGGCGACTCAGGGCTGGCCGACAAGCTGGTGCAGAACTGGAAGGTGTCGGTGCTCCTGCGCGCCTTCGCGCCGCGCCACCTGCAGGCGGAGTGGTTCCCGAAGCTCGTCGCCGACCCGAACTTCCTGCTCGCCCACTGCCTGACCGAGCCGCGCGGCGCCTCCGACCGCTGGCTACCCTACAACGTGCCCGAGGCGTCGATGCACACCCGCGCCGTCCGCGACGGCGACCACTGGGTGATCAACGGCCGCAAGCAGTATATTTCCAACGGCTACGACGCGAGCCTCTACGTCGTCTATGCGAACGTCGATCCGTCCGTCGGCATGCTCGACGGCACCTCGAGCTTCTTGGTGCCGCGCGACACCCCCGGCCTGACGGTGGCGAAGTGCAACGAGACGCTCGGCTGCCGCTTCATGAACAACGGCGAGCTCGTCTTCGAGGACATGCGCGTGCCGGCCGATCACCTGATGGTGGAGCGCAAGGCGCTCGCCACCGCCGGGCTCTATTTCCGCCCGGGCAAGATCATCCAGGCGGCGAAGAACCTCGGCGTCGGCATGGCCTGCTTCGAGCGCACCGCCGACTATGTGCAGAACTACGTGCAGGGCGGCCGCATCCTGATCAAGCACCAGGCCGTCGCTGTGCGCCTCGCCGACATGGCGACGCGGCTCGAGGCGGTGCGGGCGCTGCTGGAGCGGGCGGCGCTTTCGGTCGATGCCAACGACGCATCCGCCGATGCGCTCTGCAACATGGCGAAGGTCTATGCGTCGGAGGAGATCATGAAGGTCGCCCAGCACGCGCTGGAGCTGCACGGCGGCAATGGCTGCATGCTGGAGTTCGGCATCGAGAAGCTGTTCCGCGACGCGGCGATCTTCCTGCACATGGATGCCACCGTCGACATCAGCCACATGAAGATCATCAAGAGCCTGTTCCCGGCGACCGCCGGCAAGTATGCCGGCCCGGAGGCCTGAGAGGCTCGGCGGGCCTCAGACCTCGCCAGGGATCGGCACCGACAGCACGGTCCGCCGCGCCGCCTCGTCGGAGGCGAGCGTCGCGCCGAGCTGGCGGGTAAAGGCGCCGACGAGGCGCTCGGAGAGGGCGTTGCGCTCGCCGCCCTTGCCCTCCAGCGTCACCACGAGGCGGTCGCCGGACCGGTCAACGGACAGGCTCAGGAGCTCGTTGCGGACCGCCGCCTCGAGCGCCGGGCGCAAAAGTTCGGTGACCAGCAGCGCCACCGGCACGGCGGTGTCGAGTGAAACACTGGGGCCGTCGACGGGAATGTCGACGCGCGCCGCCGGGTCGATCGTGTCGATGCCGTGGCTGAGGCTCATCACCACCTCGCGGATGAGATCCATCAGCGGCACCTCGCCGATGTCGCCGCTGGCATAGGCGAGGCGGTGGGCGATGGCGAGGGCGTGGACACGGCCCTGCTGGATGCGCAGGACCGACGCCCGCTCGGCCTCGACCTCGCTCGCCTCCAGGCTGAGCAGGCTGGCGACGAGCTGGAAATTGTTCTTCACCCGGTGATGCAGCTCGCGCAGCAGCGTCGACTTCTGGTCGACCGCCGACTTCAGCTCGTTCGAGCGCCGCTCGACCCGGTCGGCCATGGAATCGAAGGCGTCGGCGAGCGACCGCAGCTCGCGCGGGGCACCATCGAAGCTGCCGGCCCGCACCGTGCTGCGGCCGGCGCCATAGAGCGCGGCGAGGCGGCCGAGCCGGTCGACCCAGCGCACGACGAGCCGGTCGATGCCGTACCAGGCGACGGCGACGGCGATCACCAGGAACGCGAGCGGCAAGCCGACGGCGATGGCGAGGTCGCGATTGGCCGCCGCCTGGATCATCGCCAGCGGAACGAGCGCGACGGCGGTGAGGTCGGCGCCGGGCACCGCCTCCGCCGCGGCGAACATCACCCGCCCGTTCGGCATCCGCACCTCGAAGCGCTGGCTCGCCGCCTGCAGCGTGGCGACGAGGGCGTCGGCGCCCGTGAAGGCGGCGACGTCGCCGGCGGCGGTGACGATGCGACCCGCCTTGTCGAGAATGGCGACCGCCTGGCCCTGATCGAGCCGCAGATCGGCGAGCACGCCGGCGCCGCTCGACGTCGCCAGATCGATCTCCAGCCTGGTTCCGTCGTGCAAGTCGAAGGCAATGCTGTAGGCGTCGGACCCGACGACGATCTCATCCTGCCGCGTCGTCAAGATGACGGCGGTGCCGGGCGCGGCGGTGGGCTCGAGCCGCGCATCGCTGCGCTGCTCGGCGCACAAGACGGGGCCGCCGTCGTCGCGCGCGATGCGCACGGCCCGCACCGCGGGCTGCACTGCGGTCAGCGCGTCGGCCACGCGTCTGCAGGCGCTTTCGAGGTTCAGACCCGCAGGCGTGGCGTCGACGGCGGCGACCGCACCGCGCAGATGCGCGACCAGCACCGCCTCCCGGCTCGCCGCCAGCGCGGCGATGCGCTCGATGACGCGCTTGCCCTCGGCGATGCGGTCCTGGCTGACGGCGAGGCCGGAGGCGAGCGCGAGCACGGTGATCGGCAGGTTCGCCAGCACCAGGAGCAGGACGAGCCAGACGCCGAGCCGCCGCGACCGGAGCGTGAATGATCGGCCTTCCGTCACGATACTCCTGCCGGGGGCTCCGCGGCGGCGAGCACGCGGCTGCCATTGTCGGGCCCGAACTCGTCGTCTGATTCCAGTCCGAGCAGGTCCGCCAGCCGGCGCCGGGCGCGGTTGACGCGGCTCTTCATCGTGCCGATCGCACAGCCGGCGATCGTCGCAGCCTCTTCATAGGAGAAACCGGAGGCGCCGACGAGGATCACTGCCTCGCGCTGGTCGGGTGCGAGCTTGCCGAGGGCGGTGACGAGGTCCTCGTAATGCATGTGGCCGAGTTGCTCGCCATGCACCGACAGGCGCGCCGCGAAGGCGCCATCGCCGTCCTCCACTTCCCGCCGCCGCTTGCGCAGCTCGGAGAAATAGACGTTGCGCAGGATCGTGAAGAGCCACGCCTTCAGGTTGGTGCCGACGGTGAACGAGCCGAGGTTTGTCCAGGCCTTCACCAGGGTCTCCTGCACGAGGTCGTCGGCGAGCGCCGGCTGGCCGCACAGCGAGTTGGCGAAGGCGCGCAGGCTCGGGATCGAGGCGATCAGGTCGTTGCGCAGGTTGCCCCGCTCGGCGGCCTCGTTCATGGCTTGTCCCCCGGCACGGGACCCGTCGTGGGCGTGTCTGCCGGCACACCGCCCGCAGCGCCCGCGTCGGGGGCTGGTCCCGGGGTGCCCGCCGGCTTCTCGATCTCTTCCAGCTGGTCGAGCAGGTCGAGAAAGCGGTCGGGAACCGGCTCGCTGACGAGCCCGTCATACATTTCCTTCAGCCGGCGGCTCACGGCAGCGTCCGTGCCGGACGCGAAGCGGACGTCGAGCCCGCGCGGCCTGGGTGGGCCGGTCTCAACGGCACGCGCATCGCCGCCGGCGCGGCCGATGACGCCCTTCGAATCTTTCATGTTGCTGTCCGTCTTACTCAAACGGCCCCCGCTTGCGTTTGAAGCTTCGCGACCTTGCGAGCCGGGGATTGCCGAACGACACCTCAGCCGACCCCGTGCTCGCGCCAGACAACGCCGTCTCGCCGGAATGGTTCCGATGATCGGGTGCGATCATGAACAAGCCGATGTTTTTTCTCGCCGCCTGCGGGAACGAATGGCTTCGCAGCGACGTTGAAGGGTGTCGAGCGCTACGCGTGGGGCGGTTTGCGCCTTGCGAACCAGCGCCGATGTCCATTTTCGTGCCCAGGAGGCCGCATGTCGATTTCGAGCGCCATCGCTCCCCATCTTCCCTACCTTCGGCGCTTTGCCCGCATGTTGTCCGGCAACCAGAAGGCTGGTGACGCCTACGTGGTCGCCACGCTGGAATCGCTGGTCGCCGCACCCGACGCCTTCGACCAGTCCGTTTCGCCCCCGATCGCACTCTATCGGCAGTTTCTCGGCATCTGGAACTCCGTCAACGGCGGCGGCGGCGACGGCGCGCTCGACGGCGGTGTGGAGCGTACCCTCGGGTCGATCACGCCACGCCCCCGGCAGGCGTTCCTGCTCGCCACGGTTGAGGCCTTCAGCGTCGACGAGATCGCCCAGGCGCTGCGGGAAACCCCCGAGGCCGTCCGTGACCTGTTGACGGACGCGAGCCGCGAGATCGCCTCGACGATCGCAACCGACGTCCTGATCATCGAGGACGAGCCAATCATCGCGATGGATCTCGAGAGCCTGGTGGAATCGCTCGGCCACAGCGTCTCCGCCGTCGCCCGCACCCACCGCGAGGCGGTGGCGGCGGTCCAGCAGCACAGGCCGGGGCTCGTGCTGGCCGACGTGCAGCTCGCCGACGGTAGCTCGGGCCTCGACGCGGTGAACGAGATCCTGACCAGCTACGACGTGCCGGTGATCTTCGTCACCGCCTACCCCGAGCGCCTGCTGACGGGCGAGCGGCCGGAGCCGACCTACCTGATCACCAAGCCGTTCCAAACCGAGACGCTGCGGGCGGTGATCGACCAGGCGCTGTTCTTCGATACGCGCGCCCAGACCGCCGGCGCCGCCACCGGCTGAGGGCTGCAGTGAGGCCAGCCCAGCGGATAGGCGCCCGTCATGCTGGCTTCGGCGGGCGCCTGCCCGCACGCGGCCGGCGTCACGCCCCCCGCCACATCCCAGGCTCGGCGACCCGGCTTGGGCAGCCAAGGTTCGGCAACAGTTCCTTTACCCTGTCGGTCGCGCGGCGGAACGAAACCCCGTAGCCGCCGTTGGACTGCCGAGTGCCGGACGGATCGTTCGGATGGCCCGGACCTGAAGCTGATGAGACCGGCTGTGATGACGGACTGCGAGACAAAGCGGTGGCCCGCCGCCGACGACAGGCGCGCGGCGCCGGGCGAGCGGCAGCGCGTCCCCGTCCGCCGCGCCGCGCATCGCGGCCGTGCCGCCGCCGCGAACGCCGGGTCGATGGAAGCCGTCGGCAGCGGCGACCGATCGAACCCGGATCCGAACGGTCCGGCACCCCAAGACCCGACAAAGACGAGCCCCGCAAAGACGAGCCGGGCTATGACGAGCCCTGCCACGGCGACCCCCGCCACGACGAACGCAGCACCGGCGAGCCCCGCCCCTACCAGCCCGGCCTCGACCGGGCCGGCGGCACCGAGTGGCGACCGCCTGCATGCCGCCGTGCTGATCGCCATTGCAGTGGCCGCCCTGTCAGCGATCGCCGCGGTCGGATGGCTGCAGTACCAGTCGGACGCTTCGTTGCAGCATTCACACTACGAGATCAGCGTGTTCGACCTCTCGGTTCCCACCCTCGCAGACACTTCCGGAGGCTGAGCGACGCGGCCCCGCGGCGGCCGGCAAGCGGCCGGACGAGGGCAGACGGCAGCAGTGCGGAAAGGCGCCCCCCGGGGCGCCTTTCTCATGTCCGCTGGCGGCGGCGCTGACGGAATCGGCCGGCGCACGGCCGATTGCTGCGAATTGGAACCTCCCCCTTAGGGCGACGTTAACCAGCCGAGAGCCGGGAAGACCAACCCAGCGCGGTTTCCCCGCCAGCCACGAGAGGCTGGCGTGAAGGCCCCGGGCGGTCCGCCGATCAAACGCCGCCACGGATGGTCCCAGGCCGTTCCGATACGAGGAGAGCCATCATGGCCCATGCCAGCAGAGTCACGACCGCCCTGGTCGCCACAGCGCTCGGGCTCGCCACCGTGACGGCGTCGCTCATGACGCTTTCGGCTGCGACGTCCGTGGCCGACCCGGCGACGGCAAAGATCCAGGACCGGATGGAACACAACCGGGCGATCCAGGATCGGCTGACGATCCAGGACCGGTCGGAGGTCCGGGACAAATTGAAGTCCGAGGTTCGGCTGATCGCCATCGACGATCCGATCGACGTGGTGCTCATGACCGACACGGCGGCCGGCGTCACCACCGCCACCCGCGCCGTGCCCATGCCGGCACCACGTTCGGCCGAGCTGCCGACCGGGGTCCCGGCGGGCGTGCCGCTGCCGCAGCCGCGCCCGCAAGCCGAGGTGGTTGTCGGCTCGCTCGACCCCGCGACGGCGCTGCACTGAGGCACCGTCCGCCAACTTTTTCTCTCGAAAGGAGACTGACATGAGTGACATGGCCGCCCACGAGGCATTGAACACCCAGGAAACCGTTTCGCTCATCGGCAGCGACAAGGTCGAAGGCACCGCCGTCTACGGCCTGGACAACAACCACATCGGCTCGATCGAGCGCGTCATGCTCGACAAGCGCTCGGGCAAGGTCGCCTATGCGGTGATGAGCTTCGGTGGCTTCCTCGGCATCGGCGCAGACTACTATCCGCTGCCGTGGGCGAAGCTTGAATACAATGACGCGCTCGACGGCTATCAGGTCGACATCACCGAGGCCCAGTTGAAGGGCGCGCCGAAATATGGGCGCGGGGACGAATATGACTGGACCGACCGCGAAAGCGACCGCCGCATCGCCAGCTACTATGGCGTGCCGCCCTACTGGATGTAACGGTCGGCCTTGACCGCCGGGTTTCGAGGAGGCCCCGTCGCACACCCGTGCGGCGGGGCTTTCGCGTTCTGTCGGACGGCGTCGGCCTGCGACGAACGCCACCGCCGCGGGCAGCGACCAGCGCGACCGTAGCAACGCACGCGTGGAGAATGCTACCACGTCCCCCGGACGCGGCCGCCAGGGGGCGGCACAACGGTGCGGACGTCGGCGGCGATGGCGGTTGGAACGACGGAAGATCTTGGCAGCTGGGACTATGTGGTCGTCGGCGCCGGCACCGCCGGGTGCGTGCTGGCGAACCGCCTGACCGAGGACGGCCGGACCCGCGTGCTGCTGCTCGAGGCCGGCGGCAAGGACGACTGGATCTGGTTCCACATCCCCGTCGGCTACCTCTATTGCATGGGCAACCCCCGCGCCGATTGGGGCTTCAAGACGACGGCACAGCCGGGGCTCGCCGGGCGGGCGCTCAACTATCCGCGCGGCCGCGTGCTCGGCGGCTCGTCGTCGATCAACGGCATGATCTACATGCGCGGCCAGTCGGCCGACTACGATCATTGGCGCCAGCTCGGCAACACCGGCTGGGGCTGGGACGACGTGCTGCCCTATTTCCTGAAGTCCGAAGACCACTTCGCGCCGGAGCCGGGCGTGCACGCCGGCGGCGGGCCGCTGCGCATCGAGCGCCAGCGCCTGAAGTGGCCGATCCTGGAAGCCGTGCGCGACGCCGCCGTCGAGATCGGCATTCCGAAGGTCGACGACTTCAACCGCGGCGACAACGAGGGCTCGTCCTACTTCCAGGTGACGCAGAAGCGCGGCGTGCGCTGGAACGCGGCGAAGGCCTTCCTGCGCCCGGCCCTGAGGCGCGGCAACCTGCGCGTCGTCACCGGCGCGATCGTCCGCCGGCTGGAGCTCGAGGGGCGGCGCGTCACCGGCCTCGATCTCGAGGTCGACGGGCGACCGTGCACGGTGCGCGTCGCGGCGGAGGTGCTGTTGTCGGCCGGCGCCGTCGGCTCGCCGCACATCCTGGAGCTCTCCGGCATCGGCGATCCAGACCGGCTCGCCAGCGTCGGCATCGAGGCGCGGCACGACCTGCCGGGCGTCGGCGAGAACCTGCAGGATCACCTGCAGATCCGCACCCAGTTCGGCGTCTCGAACGCGCTCACCCTCAACACGCTGTCGGCCAGTCTCTACGGCAAGGGGCGGATCGCGGCGGAGTATGCGCTGCTGCGCACGGGCCCGATGACGATGGCGCCGAGCCAGCTCGGCATCTTCGCCCGCTCCGACCCGGCCTACGCCACGGCGAACATTCAGTATCACGTGCAGCCGCTGTCGCTCGACGCCTTCGGCGAGCCGCTGCATCCCTATCCGGCGATCACCCTGTCGGTGTGCAATCTGAGGCCGGAGAGCCGCGGCGGCATCCACGCCGCCTCGCCCGACCCGAAGGCGCCGCCGGCGATCGATCCGAACTATCTCGACACCGAGGCCGACCGGCGGGTGGCGAGCGACGCCATCCGCCACGCCCGCCGCCTGATGGCCGCACGCGCGATGCAGCCCTATACGCCGAAGGAGCTGAAGCCGGGGCCGGACGTCGACGGCGACGCGGCGCTGGCGGAAGCCGCCGGCCGCATCGCCACGACCATCTTCCACCCCGTCGGCACCGCGAAGATGGGCAGCGACGAGCGCGCCGTCGTCGATGTCCGACTGAAGGTGCACGGCCTCGCGGGCCTGCGCGTCGTCGACGCCTCGGTAATGCCGACGATCACCTCCGGCAACACCAACGCCCCGGTGACGATGATCGCCGAGAAGGCGGCGGAGATGATCCGGCAGGATGGCCGCGCCTAGCCGGACACGAAGCCTTCAGCGCGCCGTCAGTCGGCGGGCGTGAACCTCAGCCGCGGATCTCGTCGCTCGGGCGGTAGACGCCGGTCGAGGGGTCCCGCTCCAGACGCTGGCCGCGCTCGACGCGGGCAGGCTGGGGCGCGCTCGCCTCACGCACCTCGGCGAGGCGGGCGTCGACGCGGTTCATCTCGCGCTTCAGGAACTTCCAGCCGGCGTAGGCGGCGGCGGCTGCGACGCCGAGAACGATGAAGTGTGGCATGCTGCTCTCCTGGCGAAGCGATCTCAAAGGCCGTAGCGGTTCCACAGCGCCCGCGCCTCGAGCGCCGAGACGGCGTCGTCGGCGAGCGAGGCCGCCCCGACACCGAAGATACCGACACCGCCGCCCCGTTTCCACGGCCACGCGCGCTCGCCGGCGATCGGCCTCAGCTTGACGTCCGGCCCGTAGCGGTCGCGCAGCACGCCGCGCAAATCGCCGATGGTGTCGACGAGGCCGAGGCCGATGCCGGCCTTGCCGGTCCAGAACAGGCCGGAGAACAGCTGCGGGTCGTCGGCGAGGAGCGCGCCGCGGCGCTCGCGCACGAGGTCGGCGAAGGTGTCGTGCACCTCCTGCTGCAAAGCGAGCAGGTGCTCGACGTCCTCCGGCTTCTCCGGGCGGAACGGGTCGAGGATCGCCTTGCGGCCGCCGGCGGTGTGGACACGGCGCTCGATGCCGAGCTTGTGGATCGCCTCGACGAAGCCGAAGCCCGAACTCACCACGCCGATCGAACCGACCACCGACGAGGGGTCGGCGATGATCTCGTCGGCCGCGCAGGCGATCATGTAGCCGCCGGAGGCCGCGACGTCCTCGACGAAGCAGAGGACCTTGCGACCCTTCTCCTCAGCGAGCGCGCGGATGCGGCGGAAGAT
>JAESGX010000111.1_pt1 | contig 83316 bp, 78 predicted proteins | sample 9269801 | NCBI WGS metagenome assembly JAESGX01 (sample SAMN16773122, study PRJNA677054) | algae metagenome | isolation source: Pleurocapsa minor GSE-CHR-MK-17-07R and co-occurring heterotrophs from wet... | place: USA: Lower Calf Creek Falls, Grand Staircase Escalante National Monument, UT ... | reverse complement strand
GCCCTGAATGGACCCACGATGGGCACGCGCTGGTCGGCACTGTTCCATATGCCACCGGGCTTTGCGGTGGCTCCGGTGGCGGCGGCATTTCAGGCGGCGGTGTCGGAGGTGGACGGACAGATGTCCACCTGGAAGCCGGACAGCGACCTGATGCGCCTCAATGCGGCAGCACCGGATGTCTGGGTCGCGGTCCCATCCCGTCTCATGGTGGTGCTGCAGGCGGCGCTCGACATCGGTCGCGCGACGGAAGGGGCCTTCGATATCGGCGTCGGAGACGCCGTCGCCGCCTGGGGGTTCGGACCGGAGGAAGCCCGTCCCTCCCGCATTCGGGGGGCTCTCGCCCGTGCCCGCCGCCCGGCGCACGAGGTACTGGAGCTCGACCCGACAAACCGTCGCGTTCGCAAACACCAAGCCGCGACCCTCGATCTTTCCGGCATCGCGAAGGGCTACGGCGTCGACCGGCTCGCCGACGTGGCGGCGGACTTCGGAATTTCAGGCGCGCTGGTCGCGATCGACGGCGAGTTGCGGGCCGTCGGCCTGCAGCCCGGCGGATTGGCATGGACCGTCGCCGTCGAGCGGCCCGATCCGGTCGCGCGGTCGCCACACTCGATCCTGGCGCTGCAGGATGCGGCGGTCGCCACGTCGGGCGACTACCGGCATTGGGTCGATGTCGGCGACAGACGTCTGTCGCACACCATGGATCCTGCGCGCGGCGGGCCGCTCGCGACGTCGCCGGCCTCGGTCTCGGTCGTCGCGGCAACCTGCATGGATGCCGACGCCTGGGCGACTGCCCTGATGGTGAAAGGCAGCTCAGACGGTGCGGAATTGGCGCGAAGACAGAACATCGACGCCCTCTTCATTGACCGCGCGGCGGACCACCTTCGCGAAACCAGAGTGGGACGCTTGTTCGAGAGCCGTCCAGTCTCCGGCGAGTTGTTCGACCCTCAAATCGAGCGCAGCCCTATCCACACTCATCTTTGAGACTTGTGTTCATATTTCCCAACAGATTCACCCGAATTCATCTGAAGAGGCGCCGGGGCCGGCATCTCCTGCGGATTTTCCGCCCGATCGGCGGACGAGGTTCGCGGCAGGATTGGCGCGATCATTCAAGACGGATTTGCGGCTCGACCCCATCCTCTGTGCACGATCGCCCAAAAGGAGCCGTGCATGTTTTTCCGCCTCAACGGCAGAACTGCCGAAATACCCCCCGATTGGGCAGAGGAGACATTGCTGGGGCTGCTTCGAGAGCATTTTGGACTGACGGGGGCGAAGTTCGGCTGCGGCGTCGGCATCTGCGGCGCTTGCACGGTCATCGTCGACGGTATCGCGTCACGATCTTGCACGATCCGGGTGGGTGACCTGCATGGGTTTGCGGTCAGGACCATCGAGGACCTGGCGGATGGTGACCGCCTGCATCCGGTCCAGCAGGCCTGGCTCGATCTTGCCGTGCCGCAATGCGGCTACTGCCAGGCGGGGCAGATCATGGCGGCGGTTGCCCTGCTGGAGCAGATATCGAACCCGACCGCCGAGGACGTCGACGCCGCGCTGGACGGCAATCTCTGCCGCTGCGGCACTTATCCGCGGATCCGGACCGCCATCGCCCGCGTCGTCGAGGGCGTGTGATGCAGCGGCGGACGTTCCTTGCCGCTTCGGCAGGCGGGCTCGTGGCGATGATCGGCACCGGTGCCGGGGTATGGAGCCAGGTTCCGGTCATCCCGAAACGGCCGGAGCCTGATGCGGAAACCGCCCTTGGATGGATCGCGTATCGGGACGGGCGGCTCACGCTGACCCTGCCGCGGGCAGAGATGGGGCAGAACATCGCCACCGCGCTGAAGCAGGTCGCCTGCGCCGAACTCGAGGTCGATTCGGACCGGGTCGAGGTCCGGCTGCACGACACGAACATGCTGCGCGTCAAGGCGACGGTGGGCAGCGAATCCGTCATGCTCTTCGCCGAACCGCTGGCCCAGGCCTGCGCCGCCATGCGCGACGCGCTGGCGTCGGGGCGTGAGGTGGGGCTGGTCAGCGTCACACCGCGTCCCGTGACCGACCTGCGGGCGTTCCGTACCGGAGGCCTGATCGGCGCCAACCCCGAGATCGCGCAAGGGCGCGAGATCGTGACCGGCGCGCCGCTCTATGCGGCCGACGTGATGCGGCCGGGAATGCTCTTTGGCCGGGTGCTGCGCGCCCCCGCATCGGTCGAAATCGCCTCGCACCCGCGCCGTTGGAACGTTGAGGCTGCGCGCGCCGTGCCGGGCTTCGTCGCCGTGGTCGAGGACTGCGGCCCGCCCATCGGCCAGGCGCACGGCCTTGGCATCGTCGCGGCCCGTCCCGGCGCGCTCGATGTCATTGCCGGGGCGATCCAGGTGGAATGGGACATCGACGGGCGACATCCCCGCGCCGACATCGTGCGCGCCATCGACATCGACGCACGCCTTGCCGAGGGCGTGCCGCCACACGCGGTTCTGGGCGGCATGCCTGCCGAAGGCCCGTGGGACGTTGACCTCCGCCTCGACGTGCCGCTGGCGGCACATGGCCCAATCGAGCCGCGAGCTGCGGTCGCCGACCGACGCGGGGGTGCACTCACGGTCTGGGCGGGGACGCAGGATGCTTTCTACATCCGCGATCATCTGGCCGATGCCTTCGGTCTGCCGACCGCGGCTGTCACGGTGCAGTCCTGCCGGATCGGCGGGGCGTTCGGCGGAAAGACGATCTGCACGGTCGAGGCCGAGGCGGCGGCGCTTGCGCTCGCCGCGGGCGTTCCGGTCAAGGTGCAATGGACGCGGGCGCAGGAGTTTGCGACCGGCTTTCACCGCCCGCCATCGTCCCATCGGGTCAAGGCTCGGCTCACCGGCGGACGGATCAGCGACTGGGATCACGCGCAGGTCTCGTCGCACATCATGTTCACCGCCGCCGTGGTGCCGCCCTGGATGCAGCGCACAACCGACTTGTTCGCAGGCGACGGTGGCATCGCGCGCGGGATGGCCGCGCCCTATGTCCTCGGCCGGGCGCGTGCGGCCTATGATATCGTCCGCCTTCCCGTGCATACCGGACCTTGGCGTGGCCTTGGCGCGGGGCCGAACGCGCTGGCCGTCGAGAGCGCCATCGACGCGGCTGCCCTTGCCGCTGGTGCCGACCCCCTGGCCTTTCGCCTCGCGCACGTCGCGGACCCGCTTCTCTGGGCTGTCTTGGCTCGGGTCGGCGAGATTGCCGGCTGGGGCGGTCCGGCCACGCAGAGTGAGGGCCACCGCACCGGACGGGGCATCGCTTGCGGCATCTACAAGGGCACGAGCTACGCCGCTGCCGCCGCCGATGTCGCCGTGAACGAGCGCGGCCGGGTGCGCGTCACGCGGCTTTGGTGCGTGCATGATTGCGGTCTTGTCGTCAATCCCGACCAGGTCCGCGCGCAATGCGAGGGCAATCTGGTCTGGAGCCTCGGGCTGGTCCTGTCCGACGATCTACCGACGGAGGGCGGCCGCGTCACGGCAGCGACATTCGCGGAAGCACCGATCCCGCGCCTGACCGACGTCCCGCAGATCACCGTGGACCTGATCCACAGCGACCGCCCGCCCCAAGGCGCGGGCGAGACCGCCATCGTCGCAGGACCGGGCGCCATCGCCAACGCGATCTGCGCTGCGACGGGGCGCAGGCCGGGGCGCTTTCCGGTCCGGGCGGAGGATCTGGCGACATGACCAGCAAAGCCCCGCTGCCGCAGTCCGGCGCGCGCTCGTCGGCATCCCTCGGCCTGTTCGGCCGCGAATGGATCCGCTCGCCGCTGCGTGTGGGGGCAGTGGCTCCGTCCAGCGCCGGGCTCGCGGCCGCGATCACGGACGGGCTCGCCGACAAAGGCGGTCCCGTGATCGAACTGGGCCCGGGCACGGGCGTGTTCACGGGGGCGCTTCTGGGTCACGGTATCCCGGCGGAGAGAATCGCGGCGATCGAGGCCAGCGATGGCTTTGCGTCTGCCCTGGCCAGTCGCTATCCGCAGATCAAGGTCATCGGCGGCGACGCGGCGCGGGTCCGGCACCTGACACCATTCGGTCCCGCCGGGGCGGCCCTGATCATTTGCGGCCTGCCACTCTTGTCGATGCCACCGACGAAGGTGCTCCGGATCGTCTCGGGGAGCTTCGCGGCACTACGGCCGGGAGCAGAGTTTCGGCTTTTCACCTACGGTCTGCGCTGTCCGGTATCCAAAGCAATACGTGCGCGCATTGGGCTGTCCGCGCATTGCATTGCGTTCGTGGCGTTGAATATGCCTCCCGCGCGCGTCTACGTTCTCAAGCGACAGGAGCGCGGCACGTGAGCAGCCGTTCCCACGAGCCGGATTTTGCTTCGGCCGCCATGATGCGGCTGGTCGCCGCGGGGCTGGCGCGACTGGACATCGGCGTTCATCAGCCATCGCCCTCCGGCGCCCATGTGCCGCGCAGCCAGAAACGCGCGGTTCTCGAGACGATCCTCGAGACCCATGGCGCGAAGGCGGTTCTGTCGATCGCGGACGCTGCGCGGCACATGCCTCCTGAACCGGTCGTCCAGGCACTTCTTCTCGCGCGAGATGCCGGCGATCTGCTGGCGCGCTGGTCTCGCCTCGAGCGTTTCAGCCATGGGCGGCATGAAATCGAGACGCAGAACCTTGAGAGAGATGTGTTTCGGCTGACCCACCGGGCGCGGGACAAGGGGCCACCCCCTTCGACCTCCGAGACCCTTCTTGTGCTCGCGGTGCTCACCATACTGGCGGAGATGATCGGATCGGCCAAAGTGTCGTTGGCGACCGAGGCGGGCGAAATCTGGCGCGAGAATGGCGTGTGGCGTGCATCATCCGCGACCACCTGCTGCGTCGTTCTGGTCGCATCGCCGCCGTCGACATCAGACCAGCGCGAGCGCTCGATCCCTGAACAAGGTCTCGTCGAAGGCTTGCGACAGCGCCTGGCCGCAGATCCGGTCCGGCGCTGGACCATCGAGGCAATGGCAGCCGAAGCCGGCGCGGCGCCACGAACCCTCCAACGACACCTGGCCGAAAGATCGGTATCCTTCTCGCGCCTCGTCGGCGAAACGAGGTTGCAGGTGGCGGCGTCCTACCTGACCAGTCCAGAGCGGCCCGGACTGGCCGAGATCGGCTTTCTCGCCGGATACTCCGATCAGGCGCACTTCACCCGGTCGTTCACCCGGGCCGTGGGCACGACCCCAAGCACCTATCGCGCGGATTTCAGCCGCTGATCAAAACGCAAAACCGGAGAAGATTGTCTTTCAGACCCATCACCTCCGCCGTTCAGCCATTCCAGAGCCCCCCGACGCTTCCGGTCTCAGACGGCCATCGCCGCCCGAGCACTCGGCGGCGTCTCTCCGGCGGAGGACGTCGAGGAGGCGGCAGCGGCCTCGGCACCCAGCGCTCCTTCGACCGCGTCGGTCATCGAATGCGCCACGAAATCGCAGCCGATCGCGACGCCCCTCTTGACGTCTTCGCCGGTGTCGACGGCGGTCGTCCAGAACACGATGCCGACGCGCAGCCCGCGCCGCACCCGCTTGAGGCGGCGCACCATGTAGCGCGCATGCGTCTCGGACGAGGCGTTGAGGAAGCCGATGACGATGCAATCGACGCCCGCGAGATCGAGGCTGCCGAGGCGGGTGCTCTCGAGGGCGCGGTGACCGGCGGCCCGCACGGTCGCCCCTGCCGCGACGAGCACCTGGCCGAGCATCAGCGCGGCGGCATCGTCGAGTTCGCCCCGCCCGCCGGCACACAGCACCAGCTTGCCCTCGCCACGCCGCGGCCTGGGGGAAACCTCGGCGGCTCCGGCGGCCTCCTCTGTCTCCGTGGCCCCACCGGACGCAGCGGCTGCCGCCTTCGGGGCGCCCTCGGCCTCGACGGCAGAATGTTCTTCCAGATTGTCGACGAGCTGGGCCGCGCACTCGGCGACGCGCTGCCGGCGCTCGTCGGTGAGGACGCCCCGCGACCGGTCGGTCTCGCCCAGCGCCAGCGCCGGGATGGCGACGGTCGCGTAGAACGTGGCGAGCGGCTGGTCCACCAGAAACGCTTCCGCCCGGTCCGTCGCCTCGTCCGGATCGCCGGCGAGCAGGCGCTGGTAGAGCTGCTGGTGCGGCTCCAGGACGGGTTCGTTGCCGAGCAGTACGTCGAGGAATTCAAACTGCGGGACGTGCCGGCCGAGCACCACCAGGCAGACCGTCAGCGGCGTCGACAGCAGCAGGCCGAGCGGCCCCCAGAGCCACGTCCAGAAGATCGCCGAGACGATGATCGCCATGGCGGAGAGCCCGGTCCGCGAGCCGTAGAGCCACGGCTCGACGATATTGTTGCTGACGAGTTCCAGCACGATGAACAGCGCCGCGGTCCACAGCAGCATCGTCCAGCCTGGATCGACCGCCAGCGCCAGCGCCAGCGGGAAGATCGTTGCGATGACCGGTCCGATGTAGGGGACGAACCGCAGCACGAGGGCGAGCAGCGCCCACAGCAGCGCATTCGGAACGCCGATGATCCACAGCCCGATGCCGATCGGGATGGCATAGGTGACGTTGACGACGAGCTGCATCAGCAGGTACTGGCCGACCCGTCTGCCGGCGTCCTGGATTGCCGCCGTGGTGCGATTCAGGTCGCCGGCGCCGACGAGCCGGATGAAGCGGTCGCGCAGATCCTCGCGCTTCATCAGCATGAAGATCACCACCACGACGATGATGCCGCCCGTGGCGAGCGGCGAGATCAGCGGACCGACGACGGTCTGCAGCATCTGCAGAGGCTGCGCCGACGGCTCGATGACGCGCACCGGCAGCGGCCGCATCGTCTCGCGCTCGTCCGCGACGGTGCCGGTCTCGCCGCTGTCCTCGTCCGTCTGGATCTCGCGCCCGAGGCGTTCCAACAGGCCGGACACCTGCTCGAACACGCTCTCGCCGATGTCGGCGTCGCGGATCGTCTGGACCTTCGCCTCGATGTTGCGCTGATAGAGCGGAAGGTTCTGGGCGAGGCTGCCGAGCTGGCCGGCGACGATCGCGCCGAACAGGATGATGGCGGCGAAGGCGGCGACGACGACCGCGATCACGGCGACGACCCTCGGCACGTGCAGCTTGCGAAGCCATGTGACGACCGGCGCGAGGGCGAACGTCAGCAGGACGGCCACGGCGAGCGGCAGGAGCACGTCTTGGCCGAAAGAGAGCGCCGCCACGACGGCGACGATGCCGAGGGCCTTCGCGCCACCCAGGGACGGGGTGGCGATGGGCGCGAGCGTCGGGGGTGCCGCACTCTGCGGCATGGGTTCCGGTCGCGGCCCTTCTGTCGGTGTCACCATGGCGCGCCGCCCCCGCGGCTCTCAGCGTCACGCCGCACGCCCTCAATCGGACAGGTCGCGGGTTGGTTCCCGCCGGCCGCTGCAAATTGCTCCGGCGGCCGGCCACGGCGCGGTCGGTGCGGCCGCGCCGGAGCCCGGGCGTCCTCCCGCGCGTCCGGCGTCCTCCCGCGCGTCCGGCCGGCATCCCCGTGTGGTTCGCTGCGAGCGCGTCCCCTGGTGCGCCGCTGCCTAGACGCGCAGCATCACCTTGATGGCGCGCCGTTCGTCCATCGCACGGTAGCCTTCGGCGGCATCGGCGAGTGGCAGCTCGAGGTCGAAGACCTTGCCGGGCTGGATCTTGCCGGCCAGCACGCGCTCCATCAGATCCGGCAGGAAGCGGCGCACCGGGGCCGGTCCGCCGAGCATGCGCTTCTGACCGAAGAACAGCTGCTCGCCCTCGAAGGTGACGCCGTGGGGCACGCCGACATAGCCAATTGTGCCGCCGGGCCGGGTACAGGCGAGCGCCTGGCTCATCGCTTCTATGGTGCCGACGCACTCGAGCACGGAGTCGGCCCCGACACCGTCGGTCAGTTCGAGGACGCGCGCCACCCCCTCGTCGCCCCGTTCCGGGACGATATCGGTAGCGCCGAATCCGGTGGCGAGTGCCTGGCGGCTCTGGTGGCGGCTCATGGCGATGATGCGCCCCGCGCCCATTTCCTTGGCCGCCAGGACGCCCATGAGGCCGACCGCGCCATCGCCGACCACGACGACCGTTCCGCCTTCGCGGACCTGGGCGGCATCGGCGGCGTACCAGCCGGTTCCCAGCACGTCGGACGTCGCCAGCAGATGCGGCACGAGTTCGGCGGATGGCACTTCGGCCGTGGCGACGAGGGTGCCGTCGGCGAGCGGCACGCGGGCATACGGCGCCTGCGCCCCGGTCATGAACTCGCGCTGCACGCAGGAGGACTGGAAGCCGTACTGGCAGTGCGGGCAGGTGTTGTCCGAAAGGCAGAACGAGCCGACGACGAACTGGCCCGGGCGGACGGTGCGCACCTCGCTGCCGACCTCGACGACGATGCCGCAATATTCGTGTCCCATGTGCATCGGGCCGGTCATCGGCTGCAGCCCCCGGTATGGCCACAGGTCCGACCCGCAGATGCAGGTGGCGGACAGCTGGATGATCGCATCGGTCGGCAAGAGGATCTTCGGGTCCTCGACCTCGGTGCAGCGAATGTCGCGCTGCCCGTAGAGCACGGTACCAAGCATGGTCGGTATCCTTCGTCGAGGTTTCAGGTAACGCCCTCGGCGCGCAGGGGAAATTTCCCGCGCGTGAGCAGGGGTTCGATGCCGCCGTCCAGCCGACCGAGCCGGGTCAGTCCTCGTGACCAGTGGCGACCCGCATAATGAAAAACGAGATTTCCCCAGGGGACGTAATATCCGAGATCAGCCGGCCGTTCGTTATCGAAGCGTCCGCTACCGCCGACCGTTGAGTTCCGGGGAAAATGGACGGCGTCCGCACTGTCACTCTAGTCGTCGACCGTCAGGTCCAACAAAAGTACCGTCAGGTCCAACGGCAATAACGATGCAAAGTCCACTGCGGTTGCATTTTCGCAGAGAATTTCCGCAATTCCTGATCGCCGAAGCGCAAGCGGACCGACATCGGGGAGACCCCTTGTGACGACTGCGCCGTGGCGACGCCAGGCAGGGCCATGCCAGCGGCGGCGGCCGCAACAAAGGCACGGCGGGTGAGCGACCTCGGCAGAGGCGTCATGTGGCGTGCTCCCTTTCGAACCAGGCCAGTGCCGCTGCCGTCGAAGACCCCAAGAGAAGGGCCGCTGCCAGGCCGAAGGTGCTCGCCCAGCCGGCGCCGTCGAAAACCAGACCACCGCCCGCGGCGCCGAGCATGATGGCAAACTGGATGACCGCGACCTGCAGCCCGCCGCCGGCCTCGGCATCGTCGTGAAGCACGCGGCTCAGCCAGAGGCCCCAGCCGACCGGCGCCGCGGTTCCGAAGAAGCCCCTGGCGACGAGCAGCGGCGCGATCCCGATCGGAAGCGTCGCCGACGGGATCAGCAGGACGGCAATCACCGCCATGACCAGCGGAATCGCGAGAAGTCAGCGGGCATCGCGCGGGGCGCCCGCCTCGAACGTGATGCCGTCACCCGTTGCAGCCTCCAGCGTCGCCTTGCGCGCCCCGAACGAGGCGGCACGCCGGGCAGTCCCGGCTCACCGATGCCGCCCATCGGCGCACCGCTCGCGACGATGCGCACGTGCACGCGCGGCATCAGGTCGGGAGGCAGGATTGTGTAGGCGCGTTCACAGGCTGCCTGGCGCGGTGGCAGTCGTGGCGAACAGCTGGTGGCGGGCGCGCCGCGCTGTCGGGACGCTACAGGTGACGTGGACCGACCCCACCCCCAAGGCCTATGGTATCGACGTGGCCGCCTATCGCCGCCTGCTCCCCGAGATGGCCCGGCAGGCGCTCGCCTCCGGCACCCCCCTGAACAACCCCCGCATCCCCTCGGAGGCGGAGATCATCGCGCTCTACGAGACCGCGTGGGACGGCGGCCGGGGACCTGTTGGCTCGGGATGCGTGCCCGGCACAAGGCAACACGGAGCCCTGGGCGGACTGCCATGACTGCCGCGCTCCCCTGGACGCCCTGACCGCGGCGCGGGGCGCCGCAGTCAGGGCGCCGCAGCGAGGCCGGCAGAAGGTCCCCGCCTCAGCCGGCGCGGCTCTGACAGAGCGGCAGGACGTTGTCGATGAAATCGTCGAGGTCGCGGGCGAAGTCGGGGAAGACGAAGCAGGCGCCGCGCACGCCGGCCTCCGCCAGCGCATCGAGGTGGGCGGCCACCGTCGCGTAGGACGCGGCGATAGTGTGGATGCCCATGAAGGTCTGCTGGATCGGCGGCAGCCTGCGATAGTCGACGCGGTGGGCATCCTGACCGGAGGCGCGCAGCCACTCGGCGATCGCCACCGTGTCGGCGTGGGCGAGATAGTGGTCGCGGCGGGCGATCGCCTCCTCGTCGGTCGGCGCGGCGATCACCGTCATCAGTACATAAGAGCCGACGCTGCGGCCGTGGCCGGCGGCGGCGGCGGCGATCTTCGCCGACAGCGCGCCGAGCTTCTCCACCGTGTCGTTCATCCGCCCGACGAAGGCGAAGTCGGCGCTCTTCGAGGTAAACGCGATGGCATCGTCCGATTGGCCGGCGCAGACGATCGGCAGCGGCCGCGCCGGCTTCGGCCACGAGCGGCAGTCGTCGAGCTTGAAGAAGCGGCCGTCGTGGGTCACCGCCTCCTCCGTCCACAGCCGCTTGAGCACCGTGAGGTACTCGTCGGCAAAGGCGTAGCGGTGGGCGAAATAGTCGTCCTCCGCCCACAGCCCCATCTGGGCGTACTCGAACTTGTTCCAGCCGGCGACGATGTTGACGCCGAAGCGGCCACCGCTGACGTCGTCGATGGTCGCCGCCATCTTGGCCGTCACGGCCGGGTGCATCGTGCGGATCGCCACCGAGGCGTAGAGGCGGATGCGGCTCGTCACGGCGGCGAGGGCCGACATCAGCGTGAAGGATTCGAGCGACACGTCCCACTGCCGCGACGGGCCGCCATAGCCGCGCCACTTCACCTGGCTCAGCACGAAGTCGAAGCCCGCCCGCTCGGCGGCGAGCGTGATGTCGCGGTTGTCGGCGAAGCTCGGCACGCTCTTCGGCGGCGTCGAGGCGGCGATGATGGTGCCGCCGCTGGTGTTGGGCAGGAAGAGCCCGAGCTCGAGCCGGTTCGTCATCGCAGGGCCTTTCCGTCTTGGATGCGCTGGCCGCAATCGACGGCTGAACCCGTCAGAGCCGGGCGAGGATCTCGGCGCAGGTGGCGGTGGCGACCACCGCCTGCAGGTCGCGGATCGCCGCCTCGTGGATCGCCGGCGTCGGCGCGGCGCAGCCGTCCGTGAGCACCGTCACAGCGAAGTCGCGCACGTGGGCGTCGCGGGCGGTGGAGGCGACGCCGCCGTTGGTGACGATGCCGCCGATGACGAGATGCTCGATGCCGGCACGCTTCAGGACGAATTCCAGCCGGCTCATGTAGAAGGCTGAGAACGCGACCTTCTCCACCGTCGTCGCGACGGGCTGCAGGTCGTCGACGAGCTGCTGCCCCCAGCCACCCGGCACGAAGTCGCCCTTGCGCAGGAACGGCCGCAGGCGGCGGAGGTGGTCGGCGATCATCGGCTCGCCGTCCGGGCCGGGCACCAGCGTGAACAGCGTCGCCACCGTATAGGCGCCGGCCGCCCGGAAGGCGTCGACCAGAGGCGCGAGCCGGGCCGGCACCGCGACGATCTCGGCGTTGCGGGCGCCGCCGCGCTCATAGGCGCCGTCCGGGTGGATGAAGTCGTTCTGCAGGTCGACGAGCAGCAGCGCCGTGCGCCGCAAGTCGATCGGGCCACTGGGCGCGCTCATGGCGCCGCCCTCTCCATCACGAGATTACCGAAGGCGTCGACGCGGCCGGTGAGGCCCGGATCGACGAAGATCGTCGTGTCGGACTGCTCCAGCATCGCCGGCCCGGTGACGACGGCGCCGACCGGCAGCTGCAGGCGGTCGTAGACCGGCGCGTCGTGCCAGCCGCCGTCGGCATAGAGGCGGCGGCGGCCGATCTCGCAGTCCGCGACGCTGCAGGTGGTGGTCGGCGCGAGCGAGGCGAGGTCGAACTTCGGCCGCCGCCCGAGCACGGCGACGCGGAGGTTCATCACCTTCATCGCCACACCCTCGAGCAGCCGGCCGAAGGCGGCGCGGTAGGCGGTCTCGAAGGCAGCGCGGATGGCGGCGACCGAAGGCTCGGCGTCGCCGAGGCTCGCCGTCACCGTGTGGGTCTGGCCGACATAGAGCATGTCGAACTCGACGATCCGCTCCACCGACGTGAACGCCACGTCGGCGCGGTCGAGCGCGACGCGCCCCTCGGCGACGAGGCGCTCGATCTCGGCCGTCAGTGCGCCGACGTCGAGGGTGTCGAGCACCCGGTTGACCGTCTTGACGGTGTCGTGGCGCATGTCGGCGACGACGCAGCCGAGCGCGCTGACGACGCCCGGATAGCGCGGCACCAGAGCGCGGGCGACGCCCACCTCCTGGATCAGCGCGCCGGTGTGGAGCGCACCGCCGCCGCCGAACGGCATCGCCGTGAAGTCGCCCGGGTCGAGGCCGCGCTCGATCGAGACGAGGCGGATGGCGCCGGCCATCTTGGCGTTGGCGACGCGGATGATGGCTTCGGCCGCCGCCATGGTGTCGAGGCCGAGCGGCCGGGCGACGTGGGCGTCGATGGCCGCGCGGGCGGCGTCGACGTCGAGATGGTCGAGCTTGCCGCCGATCGGCCGGTCGGCGTTGATGCGGCCGAGCACGAGGTTCGCGTCGGTGACGGTCGGCCGGTCGTTGCCGAGGCCATAGCAAACCGGGCCGGGGTCGGAGCCGGCCGATTCCGGCCCGACCTGCAGGAGGCCGCCGCGATCGACCGCGGCGATCGAGCCACCGCCGGCGCCGATCGTGGTGATCTCGATCATCGGCGAGCGGATGACGAGGCCGAAGTCGATCGAGGTCTGGGCCGACAGCGCGCTCTTGCCGTCGGCGACCAGCGAGACGTCGAACGACGTGCCGCCCATGTCGCAGGTGATGATGTTCGGATAGCCGGCGCTGCCGGCGATGTGCTGCGCCGCCATCACGCCGGCGGCGGGGCCGGAAAGCGCCGTGCGCACCGGCAGCGCCTTGGCCGTCTCGACCGCCATGACGCCGCCGTTCGACTGCACGATCAGGATCTCGCCGCCGAAGCCGCGGTCGGCGAGGCCCCGCTGCAGGCGCTCGAGATAGTGGGCGATCACCGGCTGCAGGTAGGCGTTCAACGTCGCCGTGGAGGCGCGCTCGAACTCGCGGATCTCCGGCAGGATCTCCACGGCGGACGTGACGTGCGGGTTCGGCCACACCGCCCGGACGGCGGCGACGGCGCGCGCCTCGTTGTCGCCGTTGGCGTAGCCGTTGATGAAGAACACGCAGACCGCCTCGCAGCCGTCCACCGCCAGCGCCCGCGCCGCGGCAGTCACCGCCGCGAGGTCGACCGGCTCCAGCACTTGGCCGTCGGCGAGCGTCCGCTCTGCCACCTCGAAGCGGCAGTCGCGCGGCACGATCGGCACGAACGAGCCGTCGAGGCCCCAGGTGCGCGGCCGGTCGCGGCGGCGCATCTCGATGACGTCTCGGAAGCCGTTGGTGGTGATGAAGCCGGTGCGGGCGCCCTTGCGCTCCAGGAGCGCGTTGGTGCCGACCGTGGTGCCGTGCACGACGGTGCGGATCTCGGAAAAATCCGCGACGCAGCGGCCGATGCCCTCGACGAAGCCGACCGACTGGTCGCCGCGCGTCGACGGCACCTTGGCGATGCGCGTTTCGCCGGTGCGCTCGTCGAGCACGAAGATGTCGGTGAAGGTGCCGCCGACATCGACGCCGATGACGTAGCCGCCGCTCATGCCGCCACCTCGGGCGCCGGATAGGCCGTGGCCGCCGTCCCGGCCGTCACGTAGCCGAGCCGCACGTCCTCGCGGACGGAGGCCGCCGGCCGTTCGCCGACCGGGCCCCAGCCCCCTCCCCCCGGTGTTTCGAGCCGCAGCCGGCGGCCCTTGCGCAGGCTGACGCCGAGGAGCTTCGAGGCCATCGCCGGTTGGTGCCAGCCGTCGTCCTGCTCGTAGGAAAAGCGCGTCTTCGCGGCGGGCTCGCCGCCGAGCACGCCGGGCGGGGCGAAGCGGCCGCGCTCGCCGAACAGCGACAGATCGGTCTCCTCCTCCAGCATCTCGATCTCGTAGACGGCGCCGAGGCCGCCGCGATGGGTGCCGGGGCCGCCGGAGTCGGGCCTGAGCGCCCACTGGCGGAACAGCACCGGATAGGCCGCCTCGAGCACCTCGACCGGCGGAATGGTCGAGGTCGAGATCGGCGCGTTGCCGTGGTTGAGGCCGTCGCCCCTGGCGTGGCCGCCGTGGCCGCCACCGAAGAAGGAGAACATCACCCAGCGGTCGCCGTTTGCCCGGTAGCCGGCGAGCGACAGCGCGTTGATGGTGCCGTAGGCGCAGCCATAGGCGAGCTCCGGGGCGATCTCGGCGACCGCCTGGAACAGCACGTCGATCAGCCGCATGATCGTCTCGGTGTAGCCGCAGGTCGGCTTCGGCGCCTCGACCGAGAGGATCGAGCCCGGCGGCACGACGAAGTCGATCGGCTCGAGCACGCCGGCGTTGGCGGGCACGTCGGGGAAGATGTGCTTCAGCGCCACGTAGCAGGCGGCGATGGTGGTGGCGCGCGAGATATTCACCGGCCCGCGGCAGGCCGGCGACGAGCGCGAGAAGTCGAGGGTGAGCCGGTCGCCGGCCACCGTCAGGTCGACGGCGATCTTCAGCGGCGTATCGGTGACGCCGTCATTGTCGAGGAAGTCCTCGGCCGAGATGCGGCCGTCGGGAAGCTCGGCGATGCGGGCGCGCATCAGCCGCGCCGCGCGCGCCTTCAGTTCAGTGAAGGCCTCGGTGATCGTCGCCTCGCCATAGCGGTCGACGAGTTCGCCGAGACGGCGCTCTCCGAGCTCCAGCGAGTTGATCTGGCCGTTGAGGTCGCCATAGAGCGAGCGCGGCTGGCGGGTGTTGGCCATCAGAATGTCGACGACGTCCCGCCGCAGCGTGCCGGCGGCGTAGAGCCTCACCGGCGGGATCATCACCGCCTCCTGGAAGCACTCGGTGGCGCGCGGGTTGTAGTTGCCGGGCACGTTGCCGCCGACGTCGTGCCAGTGGCCGACCGAGGCGAGCCAGCAGAACAGTTCGCCCTGCCGAAACACCGGCCGGACGAGCTTGAAGTCCGACAGGTGGGTGCCGCCCTTGTAGGGGTCGTTGAAGATGTAGACGTCGCCGGGGGCGAGGTCGCCGTCGGCGGCGGCCTTGTCGATCACCGCCTTCACCGCGAACGCCATCGCGCCGACGAAGATCGGCAGGCCGGACTTGCCCTGCACCAGCGTCTCGCCGGTGGTGGCATGGTAGAGCCCGTGCGAGGCGTCGTGGGCCTCGGCGATGATCGGGTTGAACGCCGCCCGGTAGAGCGTCGCGTCCATCTCGTCGGCGATCTGTTCGAGGCGGCCGCTCAGGATCGCCAGCGTGACGGGATCGATCATGCGGCGCTTCCGGTCTTCTTGGGGAGGGTGGTGGCGAGCGTGCCGGCGGCGGTCGCATCGGCGTCGAAGCGGCGGCCGGCCGCCAGCATCGCCTCGGTACCGACGACGGCGTTGATGCCATCGAAGTCGAGCATCTGGTTGCGGAACGGTGTGTTTGTGCCGTGCGCCACCAGGCTCGCGTAGTAGTCGGCGAGCGTGCGGGCGATCGCCCGCACCGCGCCGCCGGGGAAGATGACGATGCGGAAGCCGATCGCGCCGAGTTCGGCGGCGCTCATCATCGGCGTCTGGCCGCCCTCCACCATGTTGACGAGCAGCGGCACCCGGGCGCCGAAGGTCGCGACCGTCCGGCGCATCTCGTCCTGCCCGCGCACTGCCTCGACGAACAGCACGTCGGCGCCCGCCTCGACATAGGCCTCGGCACGGTCGAAGGCGCGGTCGATGCCCTCCACCGCAATCGCGTCGGTGCGGGCGACGATCAGCGTGTCCTCGTCGCGCCGGGCATCGAGGGCGGCCTGCACCTTGCCGACCATTTCGGCGGTCGACACCAGGCTCTTGCCGGCGAGGTGGCCGCAGCGCTTCGGCAGCGTCTGGTCCTCAAGCTGGATGGCGTTGGCGCCGGCCTTCTCGAAGGCGCGCACGGTGCGCTGGACGTTGAGGGCGTTGCCGAAGCCGTTGTCGGCGTCGGCGATGATCGGCAGGTCGACGCGGTCGCGGATCAGCGACAACACGTCGGCCGCCTCGCTCATGTCGACGAGGCCGATATCGGGGCGGGCGGCGCGGGTGTAGGCGATCGAGGCGCCGGAGAGGTAGAGCGCCTCGGCGCCGCTCGCCGCCGCGACGACGGCCGACAGCGCGTCGTAGACGCCAGGCGCGAGCAAAATCTCCGGCCGCGAAAGGCGCGCCCGCAGGGTGGAAGTCGGGGTCTTCAAGCGGATCTCTCCGTCGTCGGCGCGCGGAAGCGCTTCTCGAGATGGGGGACGAGACCGCCGTCGGCGATCAGCGTCATCAGCACCGGCGCGAGCGGCCGGAAGGTCAGGGTCTCGCCGGAGGTGGCATTCGCCAGCGTACCGGCGGCGAGGTCGAGGGTGAGCCGGTCGCCGGCGGCGATGCGGCCGGCGCCGTCGCAGGCCACCACCGGCAGGCCGAGATTGATGGCGTTGCGGTGGAAGATGCCGGCGAACGAGCGGGCCACCACGGCGGCGACGCCGAGCGCCTTCAGCGCCTCCGCCGCCTGCTCGCGCGACGAGCCCAGCCCGAAGTTGCGGCCGCCGACGACGATGTCGCCGGGGCGCACCTCGGCGGCGAAGCGCGGGTCGAGCGCCTCCAGGCAGTGGCGGGCGAGTTCGGCGATCGGCAGCCGCATGTAGCGGCCGGGCGCCAACGCGTCGGTATCGACATCGTCACCGAACACCCACGCCCGGCCGCTCATCGGGGCGCTCCGGCGAGGTGCGGCCGCGGGTCGGCGATGCGGCCCTCGATCGCCGAGGCTGCGACGGTGTAGGGCGAGGCGAGATAGACCTGCGAGCTGTCGGCGCCCATGCGGCCGCGGAAGTTGCGCGCCGTCGTCGAGATCGCCGTGACGTTCTCGCCGAAGCGGGCGGAGCCGTAGCCGGCGCAGATGCCGCAGGCGTTCGGCAGCAGCTCCGCACCGGCGGCGCGCAGCACGGCGAGCGTGCCGTCGGCCTCGGCCCGGGCCTGGTCCTGACGCGACGCCGGCGCCACCAAAAGCGTCACGCCGGCGGCCGTCCGGTGGCCGCGCAGCACGTCGGCCGCCATGTGCAGGTCGGCGAGTTTGGCACCGGTGCACGCGCCTATGTAGGCAATGTCAACATGACGTCCGCTAGCGGCCGCGACCGGCTGCGCGTTGGCCGGGCTGTGCGGGGCCGCCACCTGCGGCGAAAGCTCAGACGCATCAAAGACATGATGCTCCAGCACCGGTGCATCGGCGTCGCCCGTCCACCGTGCCCAGTCGCCGGCGTCACCGCCGGCAGCCGTCACCGCCGCCACCGTGACGGCATCCGGCGGAACGAGGCCGGTCTGGCCGCCGAGTTCGGCGGTCATGTTGGCGAGCGTCATCCGCTCCTGCATCGGCAGCGCCCGGATCGCGTCGCCGACATATTCGACCGCCTGGTAGCGGCCGCCGTCCATGCCGAGCCGGCCGCACAGGAACAGCATGATATCCTTGGCGGAAACGCCCGGGGCGAGCCGCCCGGTCCACTCGATGCGCACCGTGCCAGGCACTTCCAGCCAGATTTCGCCGGTGGCGAGCACGCCCGCCATCTCGGTCGCGCCGACGCCGAACATGTAGGCGCCGAAGGCACCGCCGGTCGGCGAGTGGCTGTCGCCGCCGACCACGAACATGCCCGGCCGCAAAAGCCCGCGCTCGGGCACGACGACGTGGCAGATTCCCTCGCCGTCGAAGAAGTGGCCGAGCTTTTCGTCGGCCGCAAAGCGACGGGCGCCGTCGACGATCGCAGCCGATTCCGGGTCGTCGGCGGGCAGATAGTGGTCGATGACGAGGGCGACGCGGGCGGGGTCCCAGATCGGCGCGCCGAGGCGCTTGAGGATCGGGCCGACCCGGCGCGGTCCGCCGGAATCGTGGATCATCGCCAGATCGACGCGCGCCGTGACGATCTCGCCGGGCGTCACCGCGGCGCGGCCGCAGGCGCGGGCGACGATCTTCTCGGCGAGCGTCATTGCCGTCATCGCCGGCCCCCGGGGGCGGCCACTGGACTGTTCAGCGGACCACCGAAGTCGATCGCCGTCTGCTCGGAGGTCAGCACCATCTCGAGCTGGTAGCGGTCGGGCCGGTAGAGGGCGGTGAGGTACTCGACCGGCCGGTCGCCGTCGTCGTGGACGATGCGCTGCAGCTTGATCAGCGGCGCGCCGACCTCGGTCTGCAGGTGTGCCGCCACCGCCTGGTTGGCGAGGGTGGCGGTGATCACTTGGCGCGCCTGCGTGGCGGCGATGCCGGCGCGGGCGAGGAGATCGAGCAGCGGCGTCGAGGCGAGCTCGTCGGCGACGTAGGTGCGGCCGATCTCGGCCGGCACCACCGTCGTCAGGTGCGAGAACGGTCCCGCTTCGTGGCTGCGCACGCGCAGCGACCGCTGCACCTCGGCGCCGGCGGCGAGCTGCAGGGCGTTCGCCTCCTCGTCGTTCGCCGGCCCGTAGCCGAACTCGAGCACGTCGACGCGGGTCGCCCGGCCCATCGCCGACACCGCCTGCAGCCAGTTGGCGACGGACGCGCGCAGCGGCGGGATGTCGGGCTTGTAGCTCACCGTGGTGCCGCGGCCGCGGAACCGGCTGACGAGGCCGGCATTGGCGAGCTCGGCCAGCGCCCGCTTGGCGGTGATGCGCGAGACGCCGTAGAGCCGCGTCAGCTCGTGCTCGGACGGCAGGAGGTCGCCGACCTTGTAGGTGCCGGCGAGGATGCCGTCGCGCAGCACAAGATAGATCTGGTGATAGAGCGGCGACCGGCTGGAGGCGCTGACGCCGCCGGTGTCGACCGCCTCGCGCGGCAGTGCCTCGGTGGATCCCTGTCCCGTTCTCTGCATGGTCAAACCCCCGTCCGGCCGCGCGCGAGTGTGCCGGAGCGGCACGGCCGCCACCAGCAGAGCGCGTTCGGGATCGGGGTGTGCGAGACGGTCACGACGGGGCGCTCTCCGGGTCCGGCTCGGCGATCAGGCTGGCGACGAGATCGAGGCTGCCGCCGGGCGCCGGCAGCGGCGTCTGCGTGAGGGCGGCGGCGTCGGCGCCGTAGCGGAGCGCCATCCAGTCGAGGCCGAGCGGGTTGTCGCCGCCGACCGGCCGGCACCAGTCGCCGCGTTCGCCACCTGCACCGGCACCGGCGGCGAAGTGCTTCGACAGCACGCCGTCGACGCGCAGCGCCGGCACGCCGGCCGGCGGCGCGCCAGTGCCGGCGACGAGCCGCAAGAGCCCGGTCGCCGGTTCCGGCAGCGGCGCGGTCGGGCGCATCAGGTAGGCGTGGGCATGCACCGGCAGCGGCGTCGGCCGGCCGTAGCCCCACAGCCGGATCCACTCGCGGCGGAAGCCGTCGAGGTCGGCGTTGAACCAGACCCGCTCGAGGTCGCCTTCCGCGGCGAGGCCCTGGAAGTCGAAATAGTCCCAGGCGAGCGGGCCGCCGGCGGTGATGGTGTCGACACGCCAGTTGGCGTAGCAGCGCACGCCGGGGATGGCGTTGAAGAACGGGTTGTCGATGCGGCGCAGCCAGTCGGAATAGCCGCGCGGCTCGGCGTCGGCTCCGACCGTGTAGGCGATGAAGATCACCGCCGGGCAGTTCGCCAACGTGCGGCGGGGGGCGCTTTCAGGAGACGCCATCGTCGTCATGCCGCCTCGTCCAGGAATGCGCCGATGACGGCGGCCACGTGCGCGTCGAAGTCGGGTGTCCCCCACGCCGGCAGGTCGGCCGCGCGGGCGCCGGGGACGAGGCCCGCGACATCGGCGAAGTAGCCGCGCAGCATGTCCGACGGCGAGCAGACGACGAGCGTCGGCACGGTGATCAGCGGCAGCCGCTCGCGCTTGGGGTGGCGGAAGGCGGCGCGGTAGGAGCGGTGGTAGGTGCGCATCGCCTTCAGCACCTCGACGACGAAGTCGTGGAAGTCATCGGCATCCGGCAGGCCGTTCGGCAGCCGGCCGTCGGCGGTGCGGTTGTAGTAGGGCCAGAACAAATGCTGGTCGCGGCAGAAGTGCCAGACCTTCATGAGGTGCGTCGCCTCGAGGTCGGGGACGATCTCGCGGGCGTAGCGCTCGATGATCTCGGCCTGCTCGCCGGCGGCGTAGAGGCCCATGCCGTCGATGACGAGGCGGCGGACGCGGGCCGGCTCGGCGATGGCGATCTCCATGGCGATCGACGCGCCAGTGTGGCTGCCATAGAGGTCGAACGGGCCGGGCAGCAGCTGGTCCAGCGCTTCGAACGTCGCGGCGGCGAGGTCGCCGATCGATGGCGTCGCCTGCGGCAGCGCGTCCGAATCGCCGTTGCCGGCGGTATCGGGAGCGACGACGCGGCGCCCCTGCCCCGCCAGCGCGGCGACGAGCCCTTCGAGCTGCTTCGACGAGCCCGGCGACTGGTGGATCATGGCGAGCGGCGTGCCGTCACCGCCGCCGGCGGTGCGGACGTGGATCTGGCCGTGGGCGATGTCGACGAAGCCGCGCCTGATCATCGGGCGGCCTCCGCGACTGGCAGGGGCAGGCTCTGGCGGAGCGTTTCGCGGTCGCCGCGGTGGCGGACGAGCACACGCGTACCGGCTGCCGCCGCCTCAATGGCGCACGGCATGCCGGCTGTTCCGGCACCGACGATCACGATGTCCCAGTCTGCCGCCACGCCCGCTCATTCCTCGCCGGAAGCGCCGGCCGGCGACGCCAGCCTGCTTCATTCATCAGCATGCCCAGGCGAAAGGCACCTAGACAATATGGCTGATTGAGATATCTTTATGCCAAATCCAGAGTGGTCGGCGCAAGAGCCAATCCGCCAGAGGGTTTCAGTTCTGTCGCGGAAATTGGCCGTGCCGATCCTGTCGTCGAGACCACCGTCACCCGCTTCGGCGTGTTGGCGCAGGCACAGGAGTGGGGACAGGTGGCATCTTCGTCATCAAAGATCGGACAAAAGACCTACCGGCTCGCTGGGATCGTCTGTGGAATCGTACTGATAAGCTTCACTGGTCTGGTTCTTTATTCGATCACGGCCCGATATTTTTTCAGTGCTCCGCCGATGTGGGGTGAGGATATACCGAAGCTCTTGTTCGTCTGGATGAGCTTCATCGGCGCCGGCTTCGCTTATCTGTTCGGCTTCAACATCCGTATGACCGGACTGATCACCAAGGTGCCGCGGCAGCCGCGGCGGGTGATCGAATTCCTGATGCATCTCGCGATCGTCGTCATGCTCTGCGTCATCCTATGGTACTCGCTGCCGGTACTGCAGCTGTCGTCACGCCACACGGTACTGTCGACCGGACTGCCCGACATCCTCACCTATCTGCCGCTGCCGCTCGGCTGCCTTCTGTTGATGGCGAACGAGATTGTCCGTCTCGTCCGCATCGCCCGCGGCGGCGTCGACGATTCCGGCTCCGATCCGCATGAAGCGCTGTGAGCAGCGCTTGGTGACCACCGCGGCCATCACGGCCACCGCTCCCACTCCCGGCTCACGGACGGTTCGATGCTCCTCGCCAGCATGATCATCCTGCTGTTCTTGTTCGTCATGCTGGGCATGGACATCGCCTACGCGATCGGCGTCGCCTCGCTCGCCTATATCGGCCTCACCCAGTTCGACGGCCGGCCGGTCAATCCGGTGCTGTTCGTCCAGGAGCTCACCGCCGGCGTCGACAGCTTTACACTTCTGGCGATCCCGATGTTCATCTTCGTCGGCGAGTTGATGACGAGGTCCGGCGTCACCCGCCGGCTGATCTCGTTTGCCACCAGTCTCGTCGGGCATCGACCGGGAGGGCTGGCGAACGTCGGCATCACCGGCAACCTCTTCATGTCCGGTATCTCAGGCTCGGCCGTCGCCGACGCCGCTGCGATCGGGTCCGTGCTGGTGCCGGAAATGAAGCGTCGCGGCTACTCCGCCCGCTACGCCGCCGGGGTGATCTCGGCCTCGGCCTGCATGGGGCCGATCATCCCGCCGTCGATCATGTTCATCCTACTCGGTTCGATCGCCAACCTGTCGGTCGGCCAGCTGTTCATCGCCGGCATCCTGCCAGGGCTGGTGATGTATGTCGGGCTGATCGCGACCAGCGCCTATCTCGCCCGTCGCTACAACCTGCCCGTCGAGCCGCGCATGAGCGGCAGCGCCCGACGGGCAGCGATCCTGGCCGGGCTGCTGCCACTCGGCGCGCCGCTGCTGATCATCGCCACCAAGGTGCTCGGCATCGCGACGCCGACGGAATCGGCGGCGATCGTCGTCCTCTACACGATCATCCTCGGCGCGGTGGTCTACCGCGACCTGTCGTTCTCGTCGTTCCTCGATGCGGCGGTGTCGGCGGCGATGACGACGGCGGTCGTGATGATGACGGTCGCTACCAGCCAGATCTTCGGCTCGCTCGCCGTGCTCGCCGGGCTCGGCGAGGCGCTGACGGCGGCGATGGTGGCGATCAGCACCAACCCCTACGTGCTCCTGCTGCTCGTCAACATCGGCCTGCTCGTGCTCGGCACGGTGATGGAGCCGCTGCCGCTGATGCTGATCCTGGCGCCGATCCTGTTTCCGCTGCTCGGCGGCATGGGCGTCGACCCGATCCACCTCGGCCTCGTGATGGTGCTGAACCTCGTGCTCGGCGGCGTCACGCCACCGATCGGGCTCAACCTGTTCGTCATGGCGCGCATCGCCAAGGTGGGCGTGATGGACGTGTTCATCGGCGGCTGGCCCTACTTCGCCGTGCTGACGCTGGTGCTGCTGCTCTTGACCTACGTGCCTTGGATTTCGCTTGCCCTGCCAACCCTGCTGATGCGCTGACAGACGCAGCGCTGAGCCGATCACCAGACGGAGGCCCGCCATGACCTTTGAGCTTTCCCGACGCGCTTTTCTCGGAGGCGTCGCCGGCGTCGCCGGCGGCCTGGCCTTCCCGCACCTCGCCCGTGCCCAGGCCAAGACGGTGCTGCGCTATGCCAATGCCGGCGCCCCGACGACCTTGTCGAACGTCTTCAACAAGAAGCTGTCCGACATGATCTCGCAGAAGTCCAACGGCGCACTGTCGTTCGAGATCTTCGCCGGCTCGCTCGGCGGCGAACAGAAGCTGCTGGACTCGCTCGCCCTCGGCTCGGTCGACGTCTACAACGGCGCCTATACCGGCACGCGCGAGTTCGACATCCTCTACAGCCCGTACTTCTTCAAGGACGGAGCGCAGGCAAAGCGCGTGCTGGACGGCGAGATCGGCAAGAAGGCCTCGGCAGTGCTGGCGGATCGTTATGGTGGCCGGCTGATCGGCGTCGGTCGCCTCGGCACCTACAACCTGATGCTGAAGGAGCCGGTCTCCTCGCTCGCCGAGCTGAAGGGCCGCAAGATCCGCAGCCCCCAGATCGAGGGTTGCCTCGAGGGCCTGAAGTTCTTCGGTGCCATTCCGACGCCGATCCCGTTCAACGAGATCTACCTCGCGCTGCAGCAGGGCATCGTCGACGGCGTGCTGACCGCCCTCAACCCGGGCGTCAACGGCAAGTTCTTCGAGGTCTGCAAGCACGTCGTCGCCGACGACTTCGGGCTGGCGCTCGACAAGGAAGTCATCTCCGAGGCGAGCTGGAGCAAGCTGACACCGGAAGAGCAGCAGATCCTGCAGTCCTCGTTCGACGAACTCGAGGTGCCGGATTACTACGAGCAGGGCCTCGCCCTGAAGGGCCAGGACCTCGCGACCTGGGCGACGGCGAACGGCGCCGACAGCGTCATCACCCTGAACGCCGCCGGCCTCGCCGCCGAGCTCGAGCCGCTCAATGCGCGCCTCGCCGACGAGGTCTACGGCCCCGGCTCCTGGGCCGCGATCAAGGCCGCCTGAGCCGCCGCCGGACGCTGCCCGGCCGGCCAACAACCATCGACCACCCCGGGGCTGGCCCTCAGGGTGGTCGGTCACTCGTCCGTCCGCGGCGCCGATGCGTCGACGCGCGCGTGCCTCTGGAGCCCCGATGTCCCTCGTTTCGCATCCGACCGGCGCGCCGCTGAAGCCGGAGCAGACGTTCTTCACCGACCCGGCGATCGACCGGCTGCTCGCCATGGTGATGACGCTCGCCGCCGAATTGCACGTCACCCGCGACCGTCTGCGCTCGCTGGAGGCGACGCTCGAGAAGGCCGGCGTCGTCGCGCCGGGCAGCCTCGACGCCTATCGTCCGGACGCGGCGGAAGCCGCCAGCCTGAAGGCCGACCGCGAGGCGTTCGTGGCGGAGCTGATGCGCCAGACGCTCGGCATGGAGGTCTCGCTCGGCGCCACCGACGACGTCGTCGAGCGCTTCGACCGCCGCTGAGAGCCGCTCTATTCGACGAAGGGCGGCGGCAGGCCGAGGTCTGCGGCGGCGCGGTGCCATATCTCGACCGCGTCGATGAGCATGTTGCCGCCGAGCGGCAGGAACAGGAAGGCGAGCGCCTCCGACAGCGCCGCCGCCGTGCCACCGAGGTCGAAATAGGCCGTCATGTGCAGCCGCATCGCAGGCTCGTGCTTGCGGGCGGCGTGGCAGAGGACGAGCGCCAGTTCGGCGACCCGCGGCTCGATCGGGCCGCGGGCCGACGCGACGAGGGCGCGGTAGCCGGCTGTGGTGACGGCATCGGGCGTCCACTCCGCCCAGTGCTCGGCGGCGAAGGCGAAGGCGGCAAAGGACTCGGACGCCGCCGACAGCGCCACGGCGGCGCCGATCTCCTCCCGCGTCAGGCCAGCGGCGACGCCACGCTTCAGGTGCAGCGAACCGACACCCTCGCGGGCGGCCGCCAGCAGCGCGATCCAGACGATCTCCTTCTCGCGCGGCGGCAGCACCTTCTCGGTCAACGTCAGCTGTGAATAGAAGGCGTCGTAGGCTGCCAGCAGCGCCGGATCGTGCGTGGCCAGCATGCGGTGATAGGGCAGCAGGTAGCCGCGCTTGCGGCCGACCTCCGTGATCACGTCGTCCGTCGCACTCATGCCCGTGTCCCCTGCCCGCTCGCCGCATGATCGGCCGGATGCTTGCCGGCCGCCTCGTCGTAGCCACCCTGGCCGCCGATCTCCGCCCAGGCGCGGAAGGACGGCGAGGCGGCGACCGTGCCGGCGCGGATGAGGTCGAGCCACACCGCCGACGCCTTGACGAAGCTCGGCACGCCGGCCGGGAACATCGTCAGCATCAAGGCCTCGGCCAATGCGGCCTCGGCCACGCCGGTGACATAGCCGTCCTCGATCGCCCATCCGAGCTCGCGCCACTGGCCGAGGCAGACGCGGGTGGCGGCGTCGGCGAGGACGACGAGATGGGGATCGACGGCGAAGGCGCGGGCCACGTCGGCGCGCGCGGCGGCCTGCGAGCGGCGGCCGTTCCAGGCTGGAAGGTGCGGCTGCCAAGCAGCGTCGACGAAGCGGTAGGCTTCGCTGCCGCGGGCGATCGCCGTGAGCCGCACCGCCGCCTCGATGCCGTCGGCGGTGCCGCCGGCGGCCGCGAACTTGGCGAGGTGGTGGGTCGCCTCCGCCTCGTCGGTGGCGACGAGGATGGCGAGCCAGACGAACTCCTTGCTGAGATCGTCGAGGGTGCGCCGGCGCAGCGTCATTGCCCGGTAGGTCTCGGCATAGGCCGTGAGCAGGTCGGGTGCGGCAACCGCGAGCAGGCCGTGATGCGGCAGCAGGTAGCCGCGCTCGGCCCTGACCGCCGTCAGGCGCGCCGTGATCGCGGCGACATCGTCGCCGTCCCTCTCGCTCGTGCTCGTCATCCGTCTCTCCCGCACCCGCAGACAATTAGCCTATTGATATATTTTTAGTCCAACTTCACAATGCCTTCCGTGGCCGCCCGAGACGATCGCTCGGGGGTGTCGGCGGCGGGGAGCCGCCCGTTCCGGCCGCGCGGGAGGACCCCCATGATCGACGAGATTCCGGTTCATCGGCCCTTCGAGGCGTTCCAGGAATTCGTGCTCGGTTGCAAGCTCAACTGGACGCGCACGATGTTTCCGGTGCTGCGCCAGCGCTACGCGCAAGCCGTCGCCGCCGAGGTCGCCGCCGGCCGCCCGGCCCCGCAGACGCCGGCGGACGTGCAGGCGCTGATCGGCGACGACACCACGACGCGCTTCTTCGGCTGGTACGAGCGCCACCTGCAGCGGATGAAGTACTCCGGCCGCCACGGCCTCGCCGTCCACTACGGCCAGCATCGCGAGGCGCTGGTGCGCGAGCTCGGCGCCTCGGTGCCGGAGCGGCTCTTGCAGCTCGATCCGGACTTCGTGCAGCCCGAATACTACGTCTCGATCGACATCCACCAGCATCCGGGCGGTGTCTGGAGCGACGAGATCGCCGGCTATGTCTACGAGCGCGGCGCCAAGTCCACCGCGCCGCTGCTCGACAAGGCGGCGAGCCTGCACCATCGCTTCACCGCCGAGGTGCTGGCGCGGGCGGTGACCCCGGTGAAGCGCGTCGCCGATCTCGGCTGCGGCTTCGGCGGCAGCTCGCAGCCCTTCTATGTCGACCACCCGGAGATGGACGTCGTCGGCGTCGAGCTGTCCGAGCCGTGCCTGCGGCTGGCCGCCCGCCGCGCCGCCGAGGAACAGGCGCGCAACGTCGTCTTCCGCCAGGCCGACGCCGCCGACACCGGCCTCGAGCCGGGGGAATACGACGTCGTCACCAGCACGATGATGCTGCACGAGATGCCGCCGAGCCACATCGAGAAGGTGCTCGAGGAGTCCTACCGGCTGCTGGCGCCCGGCGGGATGTCGATCCACCTCGACTTCCTCACCGGCGACGAGCCGTTCACGCGCTTCATCCACACCGCCCACAGCAAGCGCAACACCGAGCCGTTCATGCCGCCTTTGAACGCCATGGACATCGACGCCGCGCACCGGCGCGCCGGCTTCGACGGCGTCGAGGTGATCCCCTTCGAGGAGATGCCGGGGGCGCTGTCGCCCGACAACAAGGCCTGGCGCTTCCCGTGGGTGATGATCGTCGCGCACAAGGCCGCGTGAGCCAGCCGATGTCCGACGGCGGCACCCCCACCGGCACCGACCCGCGCCCCCTCGTCGATCTCGCGGGGCTGCGGCTGCTCGTCGTCGGCGGCGGCTCCGGCATCGGCAAGGCGGCGGTGGACCTCGCCGTCGCGGCGGGGGCGCAGGTCGCGGCGACGGTGTTTCCCGCCGCCGGCGAGCGCGCCGAAGACGTGGTGGCCGCGACCGTGCTCGCCTGCGACGCGACGTCGGAGGCGGCGGTGACTTACGCCATCGATGCCGCCCATGCCGCCCTTGGCGGTCTCGACGCGGTGATCGTCTCGGCCGGCGTGTTCGAGCACCGTGGCCTCGCCGAGACCGACGCGGCCGACTGGGAGCGCGTGCTCGCCATCAATCTCGGCGGCCCCTACCGGGTGGCCCGCGCCGTGATGCCGCTGTTCCAGGCGGCCGGCGGCGGCAGCCTGGTGTTGTTCTCGAGCCAGATCGGCCTCGTCGGCCATCCGCGCGCCACCGCCTATGCCGCCTCGAAGGGCGGCGTCAACGCGCTTGCCCGCACGCTGGCAATCGAGTTCGCCCCCTTCGGCGGACGGGTGAACGCGGTGGCGCCGGGGCCGATCGAGACGCCGATGACGGCGGTCGCCCGCGCCGATGCCAAGCGCGCCGCCGCCCTCGTCGCCGCGGTGCCACTCGGCCGCTTCGGCACGGCGCAAGAGGTGGCGCTGGCGGCCCTGTTCCTCGCCTCGCCGGCCTCGTCGTTCGTCACCGGCCACGTGCTCGTCGTCGACGGCGGCGTCACCGCCGTCTGAGGCGTTCGTCGCGCCCGCGCGGCGGATCGCCGGGACACCCGCACCGGCCGCAAGCCGGCGCCGCATTCGGGAGGATGCCGATGATCGATCCCTACTACGTCCAGGAGGACGACCACCTGGAGGACATGCAGGCGCAGCTGAAGCGGGCGCTCGGCCTCTCCGACGAGGCGTTCGCCAAGCTGTCGCCGGAAGCGCGCAACCTGTTCTCGGCGCGCCGCAAGCTCGGCCACACCTGGCTCGACGACTACGAGATCGTCGTCGACGTGACGTCGGCCCCCGGCGGCTGCGGCTGCGGCGTCGAGGAAGGTCAGAAGATCGTCTTCGACATGCGCCACAAGGTGAAGCCGGCGCTCTCCGACGCGCCGCTGTGCGTCCACCTGATGTCGCCGATCCTGTCGATCTTCTACATGACCTTCGACCGCGCGGCGGAGGGGCTGAACCCGCTCACCTGCGTCTGGCGCTACCACGAGTGCCCGCTGTCAGGGACCGACGAGGGCGCCTCGAAGACGCGCTGCGCCGTCCACATGCGCCGCGTCGACACCCACGAGCCGGTGACGGCGCGCATCCTGCCGCGCCCCGAGGTGCCGGCATGACCGCGCGTCCTGCCGCCGACCCGCGCTGGGTGGAACGCTTCGAGGTGGTCGCCGTGGTGACGACGGCCTTCCACTGCGCCAACCACATCCGCACCGGCGAGAATTTCGTCTTCGACCTGCGCGGCCGGCTCGACGCGGTGAAGTCGAGCGCCAATCTCTGCCTCGGCATCATCGCCAAGCTGCAGCCGGCGCTGATGCTGATCCAGGACCGCGCCGCCGAGGGCCTGCACCCGATCAGCCCGGGCTTCAAGAACTTCGACTGCTTCGACACCGGCATCGACCACGGCGGCACCGGCAAGGTCTATGTCGACCTCTATCTGCGCGACCGCACCGACGGCAGCCGGGTCGACGATGCCGCCGCCACGATGGCGAAGGGCGGGTCCGTGACCGCATGACGCTGCCGATCCTCGCCGAAGCCGACGTGGTCGTCGTCGGTGCCGGCTCGGCCGGCTCGCTGATCGCTGCCGAGCTCGCCGCCGCGGGCACGTCGGTCGCCGTCATCGAGGCGGGTGCCGCCGGCCGCGACCCGTTGCTGTCGGTGCCGCTCCTCACCGGCTGGTTCCTGCGCTCCGGGCGCTACACCTGGCCGTTCGAGACGGCGCCGCAAGACCATCTCGACGGACGGCGGCTCGCTTGGCCGCGCGGCAAGGTGGTCGGCGGCTCCGGCGCCATCAACGGCATGGTGTGGGCGCGCGGCCTGCCGCTCGACTACGACCTTTGGGCCCAGCACGGGCTGCGCGACTGGTCGTGGGAGAAGGTCAAGCCGGTGTTCGAGGCGATCGAGGCGCTGCCGGCGGCCGGCGGCGGCAAGGCGCTCGGGATCGAGCGCCCGAGCTGGTGGACGGAGCTCTACGACGCCTTTCTCGCCGCCGCGGAGCAGGCCGGCCAGGGCCGCACCGACGACTTCAACGGCGACGCGCCGGCCGGCGCAGGGCGCTACCGCTTCAACATCCGCGGCGGCCGGCGGGCGAGCACCGGCGGGATGCTGCAACGTGCCGTCCCCGAGGGTGGCATCCAGCTTTTGACCGGTGCGCAGACGCTCGGCCTGGATTTCGCCGATGGGCGCGCCGTGGCGGTGCGCGTGCGGCGTGGCGGGCAGGATGGACGCGTCGTCGCCCGCCGCGAGATCGTGCTGTCGGCCGGCACCATCGGCTCGCCGCAGATCCTGCTGGCGTCGGGCATCGGGCCGGCCGCCGACCTCGCCGCGCTCGGCATTCCGGTGGTGGCGGACAGCCCGGAGGTCGGCCGCAACCTGCAGGACCATCTGCTGGTGCGCGTCGAGCACGCGGCGCTCAGGCCGGGCGGCCTCAACCGGCTCTTGCGCGCCGACCGGGCGGTGCTCGCGATCGCCGAGGCGCTGCTTCTGGGCCGCGGGCCGGCGTCGTGCTTCCCGCTGCTCGTCGGCGGCTTCTTCAAGTCGGAGCCGGGGCTCGAGGCGCCGGACCTGCAGAGCCACTTCATGCCGGCGCTAACCAGCGCGACGATCCGCGTCAACCCGTTCCGCGCCCCGCCGGGCGCCCGCGACGGCGACGGCTTCTTCGCCAACATCTTCCAGATGCGCCCGGAGAGCCGCGGCACCATCCGGCTCGCCGGCCCCGACCTGCTGGCGGCGCCGATCATCGACCCGAACTATCTCGCCAGCGAGACCGACCGCCGCGCCCTGCGCTCGGGCGTGCGACTGTTGCGGCAGATCTTCGCGCAAGCCGCCTTCGACGGCTGGCGCGGCGCCGAGCTCGCGCCCGGGGCGGACGTGCAGTCCGACGACGAGATCGACGCCTTCGTGCGCGGCGCCGCCGAGAGCGTCTACCACCCGGTCGGCACCTGCCGGATGGGTGTCGACCCGCGCTCGGTCGTCGACGAGCATCTACAGGTGCGCGGCGTCACGGGCCTGCGCGTCGCCGACGCCTCTGTGATGCCGGCGGTCACCTCCGCCAACACCAACGCCCCCACCGTGATGATCGCCCGCCGCGCCGTCGAGGCGATGCGGCGCCAGCCGGGACGCTGAATGCCGGCCCGACCCTCTGTCGACGCGCCACCCATCGCGATCGACCGGTGCCGGGATGCGAGGGAACGGACCCGTGCCGGGCGACGAACAGCCTCGCCTCCGCGGCCCGGTCCGGCGGCCGGGAGCGGCTGTGTCCGTCGCTCAGGCGCTCGGCTCCTCCCAGGCGACCGCGCGGCGGTAGAGATGCCAGGTCGCGTGGCCGAGCACGGGCAGGACGACGATCATCCCGAGGAACAGCGGCACCATCGCCGCGATGGTGAGCGCGATCACCACCGCGGCAAAGCCCAGCATCGGCACCGGATTGAGGGTCACCGTCCGCACGCTCGTGATCATCGCGGTGATGAAATCGACGTCGCGGTCGAGCAGCAGCGGAAAGGACACGACGGTCAGCGAAAACAGCACGACGGCCAGGATCGCGCCGACGATATGGCCAATCACGAGAAAGGCCCAGCCTTCCGGCGTCGTCAGAACGACCGAGACGAGTTCCGGCACTGTCGCGAAGGAGCGCAGGCCGAGGAACAGCGCCAGCAGAAGCCGCGCCTGATACATCCAGACGATGAAGATGAAGATCGTGACGAAGGCCATCCAGCCGAGTTCACGGCCGCCCTGCCGGCCGATACAGGCGAAGATCGCGCCGAAGCTCAATGGCTCGCCGTTCTCGCGCCGGCGGCTCACATCGTAGAGACCGGTGGCGACGAAGGGGCCGATCAGCGCGAAGCCGGCGGCGAGCGGATAGACGAGATAGCCCATGCCGCCGCGCGTCACGATTGCGATGATCAAGAGCCCGGCGGCGGCATAGATCGCCCCGAAGAACAGGCCGTAGCGTGGTGCCGCCTGGAAATCACGCAAGCCCGCGGCGACGGACTCGACGACGTCCGAGACCGTGATCCGGCGGGGGATGGGTTTCGGCGGCCCGGCGGCTTCGGGCCGCGCCGGCATAGCGTCGGTCATGGCGCGCTCCATTTCGCCGGGCAGTCTCGCCGGCAAACGCGCACCGCGACTTGATATGGGTCAATCACACCACCGGCGGCCTCGAATTCGTGCATCCGCATGTCGTCGAGGTCGAGCGTGCGGCGTCAGCGGTCCCGGCCGGGCACGGACGGCGGCGCGAGGTGGTAGCCGCGGCCGGCATAATCGAAGCCGTGCAGGGCGTTCACCGGTTCGGCGCGGTTGACCGGGCTCGCGTAGTAGGCCCGGATCTCGACGATCCGCGTCACGTCGGGCGTGAACACATACCATTCGTCCCCACGCAGCACCTCGCCGACCGCCGTCTTCCAGTGCGTCCATTCGATCACCGCCTCGCGCCCGTCCGCGGCGGCCAGAACCTTCTCGATCGTCCACTTCGAGCCGAGTTGGGAAACGCAGCGCACCCAGCCGTCCGCCACGGCGGCGGCCCCGTGCCAGGGAGCGCCGGGAAGGCCCGGCGGAAAGTAGTGGCTCCCCTCGGGCGTGAAGCAGTCGATCAGCCCCTGGCGGTCGCCGGCGTTGCACATGGCGAAATAGTGCCGGATCAGAGCCTCGGCGCGTGCTGCGGGCGTCATCTGCGGGCTCCTTCTGCACGGTGGGCGTCGTACTCGGCGAGCGTCGCCTCGTCCGGCGGATAGGTGCCCCAAAGGGGCGCGCCGGCGTCGATGCGCCGGAACAGCCAGGCCTCGCGCTCTTCCTGGGCGACCGCGTCACGGGCCACCTCGGCGGCGATCGCGCGCGGGATCACCGTCACGCCGTCGGCATCACCAACCAGGATGTCGCCCGGGTAGACTGCCACGTCGGCGCAGCCAATGGGCTCGTTCAGCCCGACGGCCCGATGAAAGGCAGGGCGAGTGGTGGCGGTGTTCATCCGGCAGAAGGCGGGGATCGCCATGGCTGCGATCTCGGCGCCGTCGCGGAAGGCACCATCGGTGACCGCCGCCACCGCCCCGCGGCGCATCAGCCGGGTCAGCAGCATGTTGCCGGCGGAGGCGGCGCGGGCATCGTTGCGGCTGTCGATCACGAGCACCTGCCCGGGCCCTACCGCCTCGACCGCCTCCCATTGCAGATTGTCCTCGCCGCGCTTGCGCAAATCGCCGAGGTCCCAGTCGCGATCCTCACGGCTGGGGATGAAGCGCAGCGTCACCGCCTCGCCGACGAAACGTGCAGGGGTGCGGTTCAGCGGCGCGAGACCCACCATGAACTGTTGCCGGAAGCCGCGGCGAAAGAGCTGCGTCGTCAAGGTGCCCTGGCCACAGCGCAACAGCATCTCGGTCAGCTCAGGCAGCACCGCGATCGACGTTTCCGGATTGCCGTGCATCCAACCTCCCACCAGCGGTCCGAGCCGCCGCATTCCCGTCGTGGCGAAAGTCACATGCCGGTCGGCGGCCGCTCAATTGCCATGGGTTTGAGCGTCTCAATATCTGAGATAGGCTGATCGGCATGGAGAACCCCGCCCCCCCGCTGGCGCGCAGCCCGCCGGCTGGCACCGCGCTGATCGGCAAGGCCATCGACGTGCTGGAGGCGATCGCCGATTGCGGCGGCGTCGCGGGCCACGCCGCGCTGGCCGAACGCTGCGGGCTGCCGCGGCCGACGCTGTATCGCATCCTCGCGGCCTTGTCGGCGCGCGGGCTGGTGCGCGGTGCCGAAGGACGGTTCGGCCTGGGCTACGGGCTTCTGGACATGGCCACGCAGGTCTGGGCCTCGTCCGACCTGACCACGGTGGCGGCGGGAGAGCTGAAGCGCCTGCGCGACATCACCGGCGAGACCGCCTACCTGGCGGTCATGGAGGGCGGTGGGGTGCTGTCGATCGGACGGTTCCAGGGCGCGCACAGCCGGCGCTCGGCGGCGGCCCTCGGGACGGTGAAGCCGATGCACTGCACCTCGCAGGGCAAGGCGTTCCTCGCCCATCTGCCGCCGACGCAGCGCGACCGCCATCTCACCGGGCCGCTGCCGGCGCTGACGCCGCGCACCATCACCGACCCGGTGCTGCTGGAGATCGACCTCGCCAAGACGCGGGCGCGCGGCTATGCGCTGGACGACGAGGAAATCGTCATCGGCACGCGCTGCGTCGGGGCCCCGGTGCTGGATGGCGCGGGGCTGCCGGTGGCGGCGATCTCGGTCGCGGGACCGAGTTTCCGCGTCACGCTTCCGCGCACCGAATATCTCGGCCAGGAGGTGCAGGAGGCCGCACGGCAGATCGGCGCGCGCCTGACCCCGCGCCCGGTGGCGGCCGCCGCCGGGTATGACGCGGTCGCCCCGCTGACCGACCGGCCGGGGTTCCACGGCCTCGACCCGCACTGGGACGCCGTCTCGGGGCGGCTGACCTGGGCGGACCGCTATGCCTCGGCGGTGTTCGCCTACGGCGCCGGCGGCCCGGTGGTCGAGAGCGGCAGCTTCCAGAAGCGGATCGAGGCCTATGCGGTGACGCGGGCCGCCGGTCCGGTGGTGTTTCATGCCGACGAACTGTTCTTCCCCGACCTCGGGCGACGGCTGGCCGCACCCGGCTACCTGGTGCGCACCGCCTGCGCCGATGCGGCCGACCGGCTGTGGGTGGTGACGACCGACAACCGGCTGGCGCCGCTCCGCGGCGATGCGGGGCTCACCGATCCACTGGAGCTGTCGGCGACGGTGACGGGGCTTCACGCGGCGCCGGATGGCACGCTGTGGCTGATCGCCGCCGAGGCCGGCACGGTCCACCGGTTCGACCCGGCGACCCGGCGCCTGCGGCTGTTCGCCCATGTGCCACGCGCAGCCGGGCAGGCATCGGGGGTGGCCGCGGCGGCGGATGGCGGGCTCTGGGTCGCGCTCGCGGGGGGATGGAGCCTGTTGCGCCTCAACCCGATGGGCGAGATCGCGCAAAGCCTGGCGCTGCCCGTCGCCGACGCGACCGGGGTGTGCCTCGGCGAGGACGGGCGCGCGCTGTTCGTGACCTCGGCACGCCACGCCTTGCGACGCGCGGACCTGGTGCATGCGCCGCTGTCGGGCCACGTGTTCCGGCTGCCACTCTCCGGCGTCAGTCGCTGATCTCCAGCCGCACCCGCGCCACCATCCGCGCTCCGGGGGCGATCGGCCCCATGTCGGGCTGGCCGGGATGGTTGAGCGCGTTCGCCACATGGCTGACCGGCTCGACACAGACGAACGGCCCCGGTGGCCGGTGGATGACGAGATGGGGGAGGCCGCAGGGTCGGTGGAGTCGCACGCGCAGGCCGCCGCGCAACAGCACCGTAACGACGCGCCACTGCGCGAGATAGAGCGTCGGCCCTGACAGCATCGCCCGGGCGACCGGACCGTGCGCGGGCAAAAGGTCGGGGCGAAGCGGCCAGCCGATGCGGGCATCGTCGACGACCCGCGCCGGCGCCGGAAAATAGGGGTGCCAGCCAAGCCCGCCGGGCATCGGGGCGGTGTCGAGGTTGCCGAGGTGCAGGGTCACCGTCAGGCCGCGCGGGTCGAGGGCGAAGACCTGCCGCGCTGCAAAGCGCCAGGGCCAGCCCGCATCGGCGGCTCGCTCGACCGTCAGGTCCGCCCGGCCGGGCGCGCGCTGTCGCCCCCGCCAGACCATCCGGCTGGTCATGCCGTGCAGCGCATGCGGCAGGTAGGCCGGGTGCGGCGGCAGCCGGGCGATGCGTCCGGCATGCTCGAACGTCGCCGCTTCGACGCGGTTGTGGAAGGGGATCAGCGGATAGGCCCCGGCCCGCGGCCACGCCTCGGGATCGAACCTGCGGGCCTCGATCGGCAGCAGGATTTCGCCCCGGCGGACATGGGTCAGACGGACGACACGCCCGCCCCAGCCCGGCCGCAGGCAGAGGCGCAACGGCCCCGCGGCCAGCGTCAGGTCCATCGGGTCAGGCTACCCGGTAGCGGGCGATCACCTGCGGGTCCGGCACCATGCCGAGGCCGGGCCCGGTCGGTCGGGAAATCCGGCCCTGCACGGGCAGCGGCATGTCGGGATAGAGCCAGGCCTCGGGCCAGACATAGAGATATTCGAACAGGACCGGCCCCGGCAGGGCGGCGGCGAGATGCAGCGTCGCCAGATATCCCGGCCCGAAATAGGGGGAATGGGGCATGACGGTCAGCCCCGCCGCGGTGGCGAGGCTCGCCACCTTCAGGAACTCCGAAATCCCGCCCACCTTCGTCACCGAGGGTTGCGGATACCGCACCGCCCCGGCCGCGATCAGGTCGCGGAACTGCCAGTGGGTGCAGAGGTTCTCGCCCGCCGACAGCGCCACGCCTTCGCCCGCCAGAGCCGCGAGCCCGGCGTGGTCCTCGGGCGGGAAGATCGGCTCCTCCAGCCAGAAGGCGCCGATCCCGGCGAGCCAGCGCGCCATCGCACGCGCCTCGTCGGCGTCCCACGCCCCGTTGACGTCGACCATCAGGGCGGCCGGTCCGCGCACCGCATCGCAGGCGGCGATCTCGGCCTTGGTGACCTCGTGCAGCTTGATGTGGGCATAGCCTTCGCCCAGGGCGCGGGCGGTGAAATCGGCCGCCACGCCGGCATCGCCATAGCGCACCAGGCTGGCATAGGCCGCCACATCTGCTCCCGGCTCGCCGGCAAACAGCGCGGCGAGCGGCTTGCCCTGCCGCTGCGCCCGCAGATCCCACAGCGCGATGTCGACGCCCGACAGGGCGAACATGGTCACGCCGTAGCGACCGAACAGCGCCAGCCGGCGTTGCAGGGCAAGTCCGAGCGCGGCCGGGTCGTCCGCCGTCTGCCCGAGCAGGAGCGGCGCGATCGTGCGGTCCATCATCGCCTTGACGGCGCCGGCGCAGAAGTAGCCGAACCCCTCGCCCCAGCCAACCAGACCGTCGGCGGTCTCGATGCGAACCAGCGCGATGTCGAGCCTGTTCCAGCGCGTCGGCGTCAGCCCCTCGCCGGCACCGCCGTCGGTGAACGGGATCGACAGCAGGATCGTCTCGACGGATCGGATGGTGCTGCCCGTCATGATCGGCTCCAGGTGTCGGGGTCGCCGCGGAAATTCGCCGCGGCAAAGGCGCCGCCGATGGCCTGGCCTTCGAGGCCGGAGGCGGCGGGCTCGGCGGGGATGCCCGGGTGTGCCAGGTGATCCGACGGCCGGTCGAGCGGCCGGAAGCCCATCGCCCGCGCCCCGGCGCCGTCGAAGAACGGTGCATCGCAGTCCGCGCAGGCAAACACGGCACGATGTCCCGGCCCGGGCCGGGCCAGCGCCAGGTCGATCAGCGCCGCCAGATCGCGAAACGAGATCCACAGGTGGCTGCGCCGTTCGTCGGGCACCGTCGGGCCGCAGTTGCCAATGCGCAGGCTGGTGTTGGTCATGCCGTGCACGTCGGCGAAGAGGGCCATGACCGCCTCCCCCCAGATCTTCGACACGGCATACCAGCCGTCGGGCCTTGGCGCGGCGGCTTCCGGCAGGGGTGCAGCCGCGCGGGGATAAAACCCCCAACCGTGGTTGGAACTGGCGAAGACCACACGCCCGACCCCCGCCGCCACGGCCGCCTCCATCAGGTGCAGAAGGCCGTGGTAGTTCACCGCCAGCGTCTGCTCGAACGGGATGGACAGTCCGTGCACGGCCGCGAGGTGCAGGACCGCGTCGCAGTCGGCGACCGCGCGGGCTGCGAACGCCGGGTCCGACAGGTCGCCCGTCACCGCCTCGTCAGCGGGCTCGAGCGGCTCGACCGGCGCGATGTCGGTCAGCCGCAAGCGCCAGCGCGTGCGCAGGTGTGGCCGGAGGCCGTGGCCGAGGCCGCCGGCAGCGCCGGTCACGAGCAGCCGCCTCATCGCCCCATCGCCTGATAGGGGAGCCACGTCACGAGATCCGGGACCAGCGCCAGCAGCAGAAACACCGCCAGCATGACGAGCAGGAACGGGGTCGAGCCGCGGATGTAGTCGCGGATCGTCACGTTCAGCATTCCGCAGACGGTGAACATCGAGATGCCGATCGGGGGGGTGTTGCTGCCCATGGTGATGATCGTCACCATCAAGACGCCGACATGGATTGGGTCATGGCCCTGCGCGGTGAGGATCGGCAGGAGGATCGGGGTCAGCAGCAGCACGTTGACCGTCGCCTCCATCAGCATCCCGGCGACGATCAGGAACGCCAGTACGAGAAGCAGCGTCAGCGTCGGGCTGGACGTCACGGCGCTCATCGCTTGCGCCATCGCCGTCGGCGTCTGTTCCAGCACGATGACGTGCCCGAGGACTGCCGCCACGATGATGATGAACATGATCATCCCGATATCCGACAGCGATTGCCGCACCGCCTCGAGCAGCCGCGCCATCGTTAACTCACGGTAGATTACGGCGCCCACGAAGATGGAGTAGAGCACCACGAAGGCGCCCGCCTCGGTGGCGGTGAAGATGCCGTAGCGGAAGCCGACGAGCAGAAAGACCGGGAACATCAGCGCCCAGAAGGCGCGCGCCGTGGCGTGGCCGACTTCACCAAGGGTCGGGCGGCGAACGTCGTCGCGGCCGTAGCCATAGTGCCGGGCTGCGGCCCAGGTGTAGGCCATTAGCGCGACCGTCAGGACAAGCCCCGGGATGATCCCCGCCAGCAGCAGACGGCCGACCGACACATTGGCGATGACACCGAACACGATCAGCCCGATCGAAGGCGGGATCAGCGCCGTGATGATGGAGGAATAGGTAATGACGCCCGCGGTGAAGCCCTTGCCATAGCCCTTGGCGATCATCGGCCCGCCGAGGAGCCGTGCCTGCATGGCGGCATCGGCGATGGCGGAGCCCGAGATGCCACCCATCACGAGGCTCAGCACGATCGACACCTGCGCGAGCCCGCCCACCGTCCAGCCGACGAGCACCCGGCTGAAGGTGACGAGCCGCGCCGCGATCCCCGAGGCGACCATGATGTTGCCCGCCAGCACGAAAAACGGAATGGCCATCAGCGGGTAGGACTGCGTCACCGCGACCATCTTCTGCACCGCGATCTGCGGCGGCAGGTATTCCCCCGTGAGGAACGTCGGCGCCGAGGCGAGCAGCAGCGCAAAGGCCACCGGCAAGCCGATCAGGACCGCCAGCAGAAACAGGCCAACGCCGAGGAGCAACATCACGCCGCCTCCCCGCGCGGGGCTGCGGCACCGCGCAGCGTGTTCACCACGGTTTCGATCGCGGTCATCGCCATCAGCGCGCAAGCCACCGGGATCGTCGCCGCCACCCAGGAGAAGCGGATGCCCGTCAGCGGCAATGGCCGGCGATCGGCCAGCGCGACGAAATCGAGCGCGATCCAGCCGAGCGTCGCCACCATCACGAAGACGAGCGTCGCCTGCAGGATCGTCAGCCAGGGGCGCAGTCGCGGGGGCAACCAGCCTTCCAGCATGTTCACCGAAAACAACGTCGCGTGCCGATAGGCAACCGAGGCCGACAACAGGCAGGTCCAGGCAAACAGGATCTGCGTGATCTCGAGGACCCGCACGTCGGGAACCCCCAGCACCCGTGTCGCCGTCGCCCACGCGACCAGGCCGACGACGCCAGCCAGCGCCATCCCTGCCAGCCAGATCTCGGCCTCGCGCAGGCGGCCATAGAGCTTGCCCATTCCCCACCCTTTCCCTGCATGAAAACGCCGCCCGGTCGGGCGGCGCTGCGACTTCATCCGGTCGGCCGGATCAGTTGCGACCGAGTTCCGCCTGGACCGCCGCACGGGCGTCTTCGAGGCCGAGCAGCTTCAACTCTTCCGCTGCAGCCGCCTTGAACTCGGCGGTGTCGATGTCGGAGATGGTGACACCGGCCGCCTGCATCGTCGCGAAATCGTTCCCCATCTGGTCGAGCACGAGCTTCGACATGTAGCGGCCGGCCTCGACCGCCGCCTCGCGCAGGATCGCCTGATCCGCCGGCGACAGCGTATCCCACCATTTTTCGCCCACCACGATGCCGGTGATCAGGTGGATGTGTTCGGTCCGGGTGACGTGTTTCGTCACCTCGTGGAACTTCGCCCCGACGGCACCCGAGGGCTGCGCCTCGACGCCGTCGATGGCGCCGAGTTGCAGGGCGGAATAGACCTCGCCCCAGGCCATCGGCGTCGGCGTGCCGCCGAGTGCCCGCCCCGCCGCCACCCAGACCGGCGCGCCGGGTGTGCGAATGCGCAGGCCCGCTACGTCGGCACGGCTGGTGATGGGCTTGTTGGTCATCAGGTTGCGCGGCCCCTGATACCAGTTGAACGCCAGCGTCACGAAACCGCTTTTCTGGCGCAGGTCGTCGGCCCAGGCGTCGAAGGTCGCGGACGAGGTGAAACGATCGGCCTCGTCATAGCTTTCGAAGACGTAAGGCGCGCCGATGATGCCGAACTCGGGCTTGAAGGTGGCCAGCAGGTTCGGGTCGGTGAAGGCCGCGACGTTGGCCCCGGCCAGGGCCTGGTCCTGCACCTCCTGGGTGTCGCCCAGCTGGCCGTTGGGGTAGACGAGGATCTCGATCCGTCCGTCGGTGCGTTCGGCGACGATGCGCTTGAACTCGTTGAAACCCTTGATGACCGGGTCAGTCTCGGCCTGCACGGAGCCGATCCGCAGGGTCTGCGTCGGCGTCTCCGCGGTGACGCCGGCGGCCGTCACGGCCAGGCCGGCCAGTGCCAAGGCCAAGGCGCGCCCGAAAGCGAGTGGTCTCATGGTATCCTCCCCGTTTCTGCGGCCGGCTCGTTGGCCGGTGCTCCGTTCGCAGGCTAGCCGACCCGGCCCTTGTCGGAATCCCGCGGCAGCGCAATCGTCTTACATTGTGGACAAGGGGCACGAACCACGGGCCTTGCTGCGGGCCTCCGCATCGCGCCCTGCCCGGACGTGCCGGACGGGGGAATTCCGACCGGACGGAATCGGCTGGTCCTTCAGCCATCGCTCCAGGGTCAACGGTCCGAGCCGATCCGCGTCGTTCGGATCGTTGCAGCGGCGCCGGACGGGTTGATGGTCGCCGCCGCCGCGACCGCCGCGCCGCGATCACGGCCGCAGAGGTTGCGCCCTGCCGCGTCCGTCAGGCCGCGGCCTCGGCCCTTGCCCCGGCCGCCGCGAGCCGACGCTGACGACGCCGCGTCATTTCCTGATCGGCCAGCACGCCGAGGAGGATCACCGAGCCCATCACCGCAAAGTTGAGCGACGATGGGATGCCGAGCAGGTTCACGAGGTTCTGGAGGATCTGCAGAAGCACCACCCCCAGGATGATCCCAAGGATCGACCCCTCGCCGCCCCTCAGCGAACATCCGCCCAGCACCGCCGCGGCAATCGCGTAGAGCTCGTAGAAGTTGCCGTGCGACGACGGCGAGACCGAGTTCGTATAGAAGACGATAAACACCGCGGCGAGCCCCGCCAGTCCGCCGCAGATCACATAGGCGGTGGCGATCACCCTTGTGGTGTCGATGCCCGAATAGCGGGCAGCTTCTTCGTTCTTGCCGGCGGCGAACAGGTGGCGGCCATAGACCGATCCATGCAGCACGATTGCCATGACGCCCGCGATGACCAGGAAGGCGATGAAGGTATGGGGCACATCGAAGCTGCGACCGGACATCAGCCAGCGCAGCGTCGCATCGTCGGCGCCGTAGCCGAAGCCCTGCGTCGCATCCGAGGTGTAGTAGCGCGCGATGCCGCGATAGATCAGCAGGCCACAGAGCGTGACGACAAAGGGCTGCAAGCCCGCCCGCGTCACCAGAAGTCCATGGATCAGGCCGAGCAGCAGCCCGAGCCCCGCCGTGACCAGCAGTGCCAGCGTCCAGTGCAACTCGGCCCCGACGAGCAGGTCGAGGAAGACGACGCCCAACAGCGCGATCATCGCCCCCACCGACAGCTCGATCCCGCCCGAGATGATCACCAGCCCGACGCCGATGGCGAAAATGCCGAAGATGCCGGTGAGGTTGGCCATGTTGATGATGTTGACAGCGGACAGGAAGCGCGGGTTCAGCGCATAGGTGATGCCGCCGACGACGAGGATCAGGACGATCAGCGCCAGTTCCTTCTTCGAAATCATGCTGCCGGGCCCTTCCCTGCGTCGTCCGACATACCGACCGCCAGCCGCATCACCGCGGCCTCGGAGAACAGCGCCCGCTCCAGGACCCCGGCGATCCGACCCTCGTGCATCACAGCGATGCGATCGGAGACGCCGATCACCTCTTCCAGATCGCTTGAGATCATCAAGACGCCGACGCCCGCATCGGCGAGGCCGCGCAGCAGGGCATAGATCTCGCCCCGCGCGCCCACGTCGATGCCGCGCGTCGGTTCGTCCAGGATCACGACGCGCGGCCGCATCGACAGCCATTTGCCGAGCACGACCTTCTGCTGGTTGCCGCCCGAGAGGGTGACGACCGGCGTCTCGACATCCGGGGCCTTGATGCGCAGGCGGCCCATCTGCTCGCGCGCCACGGCGCGCTCGCGATCACGCCGGACGAGGCCGCGGCGGGCATGGGCGCGCAGGTCGGCCAGCGTGATGTTTTGGCGGATCGTCATGTCCAACACGACGCCGGCGCGCTTGCGGTCCTCGGGGACGAGGTAGATCCCGGCGCGGATGGCATCCTGGGGAGAGGTAACGCGCAGGGTCTCGCCCGAAAGCCGGATCTCGCCCGACAGCGCCGGCGTAAGGCCGAACACCGTGTTGGCGAGACTGGTGCGTCCCGAACCCACCAAACCCGCCAGCCCGAGGATCTCACCGCGGCGGAGCGACAGTGTCACGCGGCGATCGGGAAAGGCTGGACCACAGAGGTCGTGAAGGTCGAGAAGCTGGCCCTCCGCTGCGACCTTCGGCGGGGTGTAGAGCGACTGCAGATCGCGCCCGATCATCAGCCGCACCATCGCCTCGGCCGTGATTTCGGCCCGCGTCAGATGTCCCGCCACCCGCCCGTCGCGCAGGCACACGACACGGTCGGCGAGGGTGCGAACCTCGGACAGGCGATGGGTGATGTAGATCACCGCCACGCCCTCGGCGCGCAGCGTCCGCAGCACCGCCAGCAGCCGGTCGGCTTCGGCCAGCGACAGGCTGGAGGTGGGTTCGTCCATGATGAGGATGCGCGCCTGCATCGACAGCGCCTTGGCGATCTCCAGCATCTGGCGTTCGGCGATCGAAAGCGCCTCGACCGGCGCATCGGGGCCATAGGTCACGCCCAGCCGCGACAGCAGCTCGGCGGCCGCGCGCCGCATCCGGCCCCGATCGATCAGGCCGCAACGGTTGCGCGGCTCGCGCCCGGCAAAGATGTTGGCGGCCGCATCGAGGTTCTCGAACAGGTTCAGTTCCTGGTGCACGAAGGCGACGCCCTGTGCCTGGCTGGCCCGCACGTCGAGCCGGCCGTGCGTGCGGCCGCCGACGACAATGCAGCCCGCCGAAGGGGCGACGACGCCGCCCAGGATCTTCATCAGCGTCGATTTTCCCGCCCCGTTCTCGCCGATCAGCCCCACGACCTCGCCGGCGCCCACCTCGAAGGAGACATCGGACAGGGCTGTCACGCCCGGATAGGTCTTCGTGATGCCTTGCATCGACAGAAGCGTGGTCATGACCGGCCTTCAACGCGACGGTTGGCTGCCATCCGGACGGAGCGGCACGCCCGCTCCGTCCGGACGCGGGGCCTCAGTTCGAGAGCATGGCCTTCATGCTTTGCTCGAACTCGGCGACATTGGCGGCATTGATGACGCGGGTGGGCACGATGTTGAGCTTGCTTGCCGGGATCCAGCTGGTATCGCCGCCATGCACCTTCGCCAAACCGATGATCGACTGATAGCCGAACTCGAAGGGCTGCTGCACGATGGTGCCGTAGACCGCCCCGTCGCGGATGCCGCGCAGGGTCACCACGTCCTCGTCGAAGCCGATGATCTTGACCTGCCCGGTCTTGCCGGCGGCCGCGACAGCCTCGACGATCTGCGGCGGGTTATAGGAATACAAACCGACCAGCATGTCGATGTCGGGATGTGCGGTCAGCGTATCCTCGACGTTGCGGCGCGCCTTCACGAAGTCGATTTCGTCGGTGCGCACATCGACAATGTTGATGTTGCTGCCCTCGAGCGCCCGGCGGATGCCCTCGACCCGCTCGCGGGCGTTGGCGTTGTCCATGGTCCCGACGAACAGCATCGCGTCGCCGCCCTCGGGCATGGCCTCCTTCATCAGCTCGCCCGCCTGTACGCCGGCCGCGACATTGTCGGTGCCGATGTAGACCAGCCGGTTCGAGGCCGGCGCATCGCTGTCCGAGGTGATGAGTGCCGCCTCCGCGGCGACGCGGTTCAGTGTCTCGGTGGCGTTTTCGGGGTTCACCGGACTGATCGCCAGCCCCGCGACGCCGCGGGCGAGCAGATCGTCGATGATGCGGCGCTGTTCTGCCGGCGTGGACTCGGCGGGGACGACGAACTCGACCCGGAAATCGGGCAATTCCGCCGCGGCCTTCTCGGTGCCCCTGCGGGCGATGGTCCAGAAATCGGCGGAGGCGTTGGTGACGAAGGCCAGAAGCGGCTTGTCCTGCGCCAGAGCGGGACCGCCCAGCAGGGTCAGTGATGCGGTCAAGGCGAGGGTGGCGCGGCGGGTCAAAGTGAGCATGGTTTCCTCCTCTTGGATGCCGTTGGTCTCTCGGATCTTCTTGGCAACGCGCTTGTTCATTCCCGGACGTGTCCTCCGGGTTCGGGCCGTCGTGCGAGGCGGGCCGGTCAGGCCCAGCCGCCGTCCGCGACGATCGTCTGTGCCGTGATCGCGGCGGACTGGTCGGAGGCGAGGAACAGCGCCACACGGGCGATGTCGACGGGATAGAGGCGGTTCGGCAGGCACTGGCGCTCGGCGCGCATGGCATCGGCCTCGGGCGTCAGCCAGTTCTCCAGCTGGCGCTTCGTCATGGTCCAGCCGGGGGCGAAGTGGTTCACCCGGATGCTGTGGCGCCCGTAGTCGCGCGCCAGCGCCCGCGTCAGCCCGACGATCGCCGCCTTGCTGGCGGAATAGAGCGGCATGCCCCCCATCCCCAGCATCCAGCTGTGCGAGCCGAACATCACGATGCTGCCGCCCCCGGCCGCGATCATGTCCGGCAGCACCGCCTGAACGGCAAAGAACTGGTGCTTCAGGTTCACCGCGATCCGGGCGTCGAAATAGGCGTCGTCCACCCGCTCCACCGTGTGGCGTTCGTCATGGGCGGCGTTGTTCAGGAGCACGGTGATCGGGCCGAAGACCGCGCGGATGCGCGCTATAGCGGCCCGCAGCGCGTCCGTGTCGGTCAGGTCGGCGCCTTCGAAGTGCACCTCGCCGGTCAGACGTGCGGCCAGCGCGCGGCCCTCGGCCTCGGCGATGTCGATGAAGCCCACCCGCGCGCCTTGCGCGACGAAGGCTTCGACCAGCCCTTCACCGATCCCCGAGGCGCCACCGGTGATCAGGACGCAGCGTCCGGCGAGGTCAGGATAGATCGCGGTCGTCATCGCTCAGTTCACTCCGGCTCGACCGACCCGCGGGCCGTCAGGAAATCGAAATCGCAGCCCGCATCGGCCTGCAGCACCGACAAGGCGTGCAGCCGGGCGTAGCCACGGGTCGGCAAGGCCGCGGGCGGGGGCAGCGCCGCCTGCCGCCGCGCGAGCTCGGCGTCGTCGACCAGCAGGTCGATGCGCCGAGCCGGCACATCCAGACGGATCGGATCGCCCGTGCGCACCAGGCCGAGTGGCCCGCCCACGGCCGCCTCGGGGGTGATGTGCAGGACGATCGAACCGAACGCCGTCCCGCTCATCCGCGCGTCGGAAATGCGGACCATGTCCTTCACCCCTGCCCGCGCCAGCTTGCGCGGGATCGGCAGGTATCCCGCCTCGGGCATCCCGGGCGCACCGACCGGCCCCGCATTGCGCAGCACCAGCACCGACGCGGCCGTCACCTCCAGAGCCTCGTCGTCGATGCGGGCGGCGAGATCGGCGAGCCCGTCGAACACCACGGCAGGGCCCGTGTGCTGCATCAGGGCGGGGCTGGCCGCCGCCTGCTTGATGACCGCGCCACCCGGGGCGATGTTGCCGCGCAGCACCGCCATCGCCCCCCCGACGAAGACCGGGTCCGAGGCCGGGCGCACCACCTCGTGCGCAAAGGGTGCCGGTGCCGCCGCGAGATCCTCGGCAAGCGTTCGTCCGGTGACGGTCAGGCAGTCGCCGTCGATCATGCCGCCGAGTTCCCGCAGCAAGGGCGCCAGACCGCCCGCGTGATGGAGGTCCTCCATGTAGTGCTGGCCGGTGGGCTTCAGATCGATCAGCACGGGCGTCTCGCGTCCCATCGCGTCGAACTCCTGAAGATCGACGGCAATGCCGCGCCGACCGGCGATCGCCGTCAGGTGGATCAGCGCATTGGTCGACCCGCCCGCGGCCAGCACGACCCGCAGCGCGTTGCGGACCGATGCCGGCGTGATGATGCGATCGGGCGTCAGCCCCTCGGTCGCCATGGCGATCGCCCGCGCCCCGGTGCGCTCGGCGATCCGCCGACGTTCCGCGTAGACGGCCGGGATCGCGGCGCCCCCGGGCAACATCATCCCCATCGCTTCGGCCGCCAGCGCCATGGTGCTCGCGGTGCCCATCACCGAGCAGGTGCCGACCGTGGGCGCCAGTTCGTCGTTCACCGCGGCGATCTGCGCCTCGTCCAGCTCCCCCGCCCGGAAACGCGCCCAGAACCGACGGCAGTCGGTGCAGGCGCCCACCCGCTCGCCCCGCCAGGCGCCGGCCAGCATCGGCCCGGTCACCAACAGGATCGCCGGAGTGTTGGCGCTGGCCGCCCCCATCAGCAGCGCCGGCACCGTCTTGTCGCAACCGCCGATCAGGACGACGGCGTCCATCGGCTGGGCGCGGATCATCTCCTCCACGTCCATGGCCATCAGGTTGCGGAGGAAAAGGCTGGTGGGCGAGGCGAAGCTCTCCTGGATCGAGATCACCGGAAAGGCCATCGGGATGCCGCCTGCCAGCATCACGCCGCGGCCGACGGCCTCGATCAGGTCGGGGACGTTGCGGTGGCAGGCGTTGTAGTCGGACCCGGTGTCGACGATGCCGATGATGGGGCGGTCCAGCGCGTCATCGGTGTAGCCCATGGCCTTGATGAAGGCCTTGCGCAGGAACACGGAGAAGCCGGCATCACCATAATTCGCCAACGCCCGCTGCATTCCGGTCTTGCGCATTCGACCCCGCCCCCTAACATGCCTCCTTTGCTACAATCCTGTTGAAAGGATTGTCAACAATCTTTCCAACAGGAAGTTCGATGTCCGGACCTGCCCTGAAGCCGAGCCCAGACCGGCTTGCCGAGCTCGTCGATGCGCTGGAGGAGGAAATCGTCCTCGGCTGGCTGCAGCCCCGCGAACGGCTCATCGAGGACGAGATCGCCGCCCGCTTCGACATCAAGCGCCATGTCGTTCGCGAGGCGATCTTCGCGCTCGAGCGCATGGGCCTCGCCGAACGGCAGCCGAACCGCGGCGCCGTCGTGCGCGTGCTCGACCCCGACGAGGTGACGCAGATCTACGATGTGCGCATCGCGCTCGAGACGCTGGCCGCCGAGCGCATCCCGCTGCCCGCCGATCCGCAGGTCGTGGCGGCGTTGCGCGACATCCAGACGGCGCACCAGCGGGCCGTCGCCGACCAGGACCCGCGCGCGGCCTTCCGCGCCAACATGCGGTTCCATGCGGCCTTCTTCGCGGCCTGCGGCAACGCCCACCTGACCGAACTGATCCGTCTGTCGGCGCAGAAGGTGCATGCCGCACGGTCGCTGACGGCAACCGATCCGGTCTATCTGCAACGCGCCTGTTCCGAGCACTGGGCGATCATCGACGCGCTGGAAACCGACGACCGCGCGGCGCTCGTGGCGCTCTGCCATGGCCACCTGCTGCCGTCGCGCGACGTCTACATCGCCAAGGCGGCGCTCCGGCGCCGTCCGGCCGAGTGACACGGTCGAAGTGATGCGCAGCTGGGATGCAGGCGGGTGATGGCGGCCTCTCGGCGATCATGGCGGCGAGGCAGACACCACGCGGCGTTCCGGTCGGCCCGTGGGCGCGACGCGAAGTTGGACGTTCCCTTGTGGCGGTCGCTGGCGTATCGTCTATCCCAAGAATAATTACAATCTGGGAGGGTCGATGGTGCGTGATCCGCAACTCGACCGGCGCGGCCTGCTCGCGGCGGCGGCGACCCTGGTGCTCGCATCCGTCGCTGGCGTCGCGCAGGCCTCCGCCGAGACCGGTTCGGACACCCCGATCCGCTTCGGCCTGACGCCGGTGTTCCTGACGTCCGACCTCGAGTTGCTGGGACGCCTCGAGGCCTACCTGCAGCGCGCCACCGGCTCGCCCGTCGCGCTGGTGACGCGGCGGACCTACCAGGAGATCACGGCGCTGCTCGTCGCCGGCGAACTGGACGCCGCCTGGATCTGCGGCTTTCCCTTCGTCGCTCACCGCGACGGCCTGCAGCTCGTCGCCGTGCCGCTGTGGCGGGGGCGCCCGCTCTATCAGGCCTACCTGATCGTGTCGGCGGATCGCGCCGCCAGCCGCCTCGCCGACCTGCGCGACGACGTGCATGCCTTCTCCGATCCGGATTCCAATTCCGGCTTCCTGCAGACACGGGCGGCGCTCGCCGAGGCGGGCGAACGTCCCGATACGTTCTTCTCGCGCACGCTGTTCACCTATGGCCACCGCAATGTCATCCGTGCGGTGTCGTCCGGGCTGGCGGCGTCAGGCTCGGTCGACGGCTACGTCTATGAGGTGGTCGCCGAACTCGAGCCGCGGCTGACGGAGGGGACGCGCGTCCTGCAGGCGTCGGAATGGCTGGGCTTTCCGCCAATCGCGGCGCCCCGCCAGCCGGTCGATCCCGGCCGCCTGGCCGCCCTGACGGCAGCGTTGCTGGCGATGGCCGGCGATCCCGACGGGCGCGCGGTGCTCGCCATGCTGCGGCTCGACGGCTTCGCGAGCGAGCCGGCATCGCTGTTCGACGCCATCGCGGCGAAGGCCGCGCTCGTGGCGGCGGCGGGCTGACGCCGTTGCGCCTCGACCCGCGCCACTGGCCGATCACCCTCAAGGTGCCGCTCGCCGTGGCGGCGCTGATGGTCCTCGTCGGTCTCGTGCTGTCGGAGCGGGTGATGGCGCGCCTCGCCGAGACGCAGGAGCGGCATCTGCGTGATCTCGCGCAGGGCTATCTCGACGGCCTGTCGTCGGCACTGGCGCCGTCGATCCTGCGCGACGATCCGTGGGAGGTCTTCGACGCGCTCGAGCGAGCCCAGGACCTGAACAAGGGCCTGCGCCCGCTCGAGGCGGTCGTCACCGGGGCCGACGGGCGCGTCATCGCCGCCTCTGATCCGCGCCGGTATCCGATCGGCGCCACGCTGCCGCCACCCGACACCGCAACCGACGGCCGCGACTTCGGCTTCGACCCCGGCGGCGAGACGGCGAGCGCGGTGCGCGTGCTCGCCTATCCCGGCCACGCCGTCGGCGTCATCCGCACCACCTTCGACACGCGCCACCTCGCGGCGGAGCGACGGCAGGTGCTGGTGACGCTCGCCGCGACGAACGGCATGCTGACGCTGCTGCTCGCCGCCGGGGGCTGGCTGCTGGTGTCGGTGATGATGCGGCCGGTGCGGGTGCTGTCCCGCCATCTCGGCCAGGCGGCAGACGCCGCCCCCACTCTCATTCCGGCATCCGCCGTGGCGCGCACGCGCGGCGAGTTCGGCAACCTGTTCCGCCGCCACAATGCGCTGGTCCGCTCGATGGCCGAGCGCGAAGACCTGTCGCGCCGCCTCGCCGAGGAGGAGCGCCTCGCCAGCCTCGGCCGCCTCGCCTCGGCGGTGGCGCACGAGATCAATAATCCGCTCGGCGGCATGCTGAACGCCCTCGCGACGCTCAAGACGCACGGCCAGCTGGCGCACGTGCGGGCCGGCTCGATCGGGCTGATCGACCGCGGGCTCGTCGGCATCCGCGACGTCGTGCGGACCATGCTGACGCTCTACCGTGCCGACGACGCCGCGCGCCTCCTCACCACCGGCGACTTCTCCGACCTTCGGCTTTTGGTCGCCGCCGAGGCGCGCCGGCGGGCCGTGACGGTGAGCATTTCGCCGTGCGACCGTGTGCAGATCCCGCTGCCGAGCACGCCCGTCCGCCAGGCGACGCTGAACCTGCTGCTCAATGCCGTCGCCGCCGCGCCACCCGGCTCCAACGTCAGTCTCACCGTCGACTGCGGGGCGGATGCCCTGGTGCTGACGATTGCCGACCGGGGCGCGGGCATGCCCGATCATGCGCTGGCGACCCTCGCCGGGCCGGCACGGGGGTCACCACTCGCACGCGGCGGCGGCCTCGGCCTGTGGACGACCCGCCGCCTGCTCGATGATCTCGGCGGCCGGGCCGACGTCGAATGCCCGCCCGCCGGCGGGACGGTCGTCCGGCTGCGCTTCCCGCTCACCCCCCGCGAGGACCTCGCCGATGTCGCTTGAAGAGCCGCGCATCGTCGGCCTCGTCGAGGACGACCCGATCATGGGCGGGAGCCTCGTACAGCGCCTTTCGCTCGAAGGGATGACGGTGCGCTGGTGGCAGCGCGGCCGCGACGCCCTCGACGCGATGGCGTCGGCGCGGGTCGATGCGGTGGTGTGCGACATCCGCCTACCCGACCTCGACGGCGAGACCCTGTTCCGGTACGCCACCCGCTCGGCGGGGGCGCCGCCGTTCCTGTTCATCACCGGCCACGCCGATATCGACCAGGCCGTCCGGCTGATGCGGGCGGGCGCCGCCGACTACGTCACCAAGCCGTTCGACATCACCGACTTCCTCGTCCGGCTGGGCGACCTGATACCGGCTCGCGGTGGCGGGGACGCGCCGATGCTCGGCGTTTCCGCGCAGATGCGGGAGGTGGAGCGTCTGCTCCGCCGGCTCGCCCGCATCGGCTCGACGGTGCTCGTCACCGGCGAGACCGGCACCGGCAAGGAGGTCGCCGCCCGGTTCCTGCACGCCACCTCCGAGGGGCCCGGCCGGCCGTTCATGGCGGTGAACTGTGCCGCGATCCCCGCCGACCTTCTGGAAAGCGAACTGTTCGGCCACGAGAAGGGCGCGTTCACCGGCGCGACGCAGCGCCATCTCGGCTATGCCGAGCGGGCCGGCGACGGCGTGCTCTTCCTCGACGAGATCGGCGAACTCCACCCGTCCCTGCAGGCGAAGCTGCTGCGCCTCGTCGAGGAGCGCTCGTTCCACCGCGTCGGCGGCGAGAAGCCGATCGCCTTCCGCGGGCGGCTGGTCGCGGCCACCAACGCCGACCTGCCCCGTCGCGTCGAGGACGGCCGCTTCCGCGCAGACCTCTATTACCGCATCAACGTCGTCTCGGTGCGCATGCCGCCGTTGCGGGAGCGGGTTGACGACATCCCCTGGCTGATGGAGCGCTTCTTCGCCGAGAGCGCCGCGACCCTCGGCACGACGCTGCGTGGCGTCGGCGCCCTCGCCGAGGAGGCAGCGTGCGGGCACGCCTGGCCCGGTAACGTGCGGGAACTGCGCAACCGGTTGGAGCGGGCGGTGGCGCTGGGTCTCGGTCCGTGGATGATGCCCGCCGACCTCTTCCCGGAGTTGCGGGAGACCGCGGGCGAGGACGCCCTGCCGAGCCTCGAGGACGCGCGCCACGCGGCGGAACGCCGCCACATCCTGCGGGCGCTGTCGCAGACAAACGGCGAGATCGCCGCAGCGGCCCGCCTGCTCGGTGTCGGCCGCACGACCCTGTGGGAGAAGATGCGCCGCTTCGGAATCGCCGGCGAAGGCTGAGACCCGTCCCGCGAGCATCGGAACCGCCGTCCGGTATCCCGAACCGACGGCGCTGCAGCATGTTCGGCTTTCCGGACATCGCGGGCTGGCAGGTCCCGAGGCATCCACACTAACGCACTGATAAATTGATAGCTTCTAAACTGGCAGGCCTCCTGCAAGGCGAGACTTGATCCGTTCGGATCCAATGCGTCTCCTGGGAGGAAGTCCATGAAGAGGTGCAACAACCTCGTCGACGTCGGGCGGCGTCGATTTCTGACCGGCGCCGGTGCCGTCACCGCCGGTGCCGCCGCGGCCGCCGTGATGCCAACGCAGGCGAAGGCAGCGCCGACCGCCGCCCTCGTCAAGTATCCCGCCGACCGACTGGCCAACGTCGCGGACCTGAAGGTCGACGAGCCGTTCGCCGTCGCCTACCCCGATGAGGACGCGCCCGGCGTGCTGATCAAGCTCGGCACGGCGGTCCCCGGCGGCGTCGGCCCCGACGGCGACATCGTCGGCTTCACGACGATCTGCCCGCATAAGGGCTTCCCCCTCGCCTTCCACGCCAGCGACCGCACGCTGAATTGCCCCGGCCACTATTCGCGCTTCGACTGCGAGAAGGGCGGCCAGCAGGTCTGGGGCCAGGCGACGCAGAACCTGCCGCAATACGTGCTGCGCATCGACGAGAAGGGCGACGTCTACGCCGAGGGCGTCGACGAGCTTCTCTACGGCCGCCTGTCCAACGTGCTCTGAGGGGAGACGAACATGGCCTACAAGCGCCAGATCGGCCGCCTGCCGATCATCCCGGCCGACGCCAAGGTCCACAATGTCGTCTGCCACTACTGCATCGTCGGCTGCGGCTACAAAGCCTACAGCTGGGACGCCCGCTATGAGGGCGGCACCGCGCCCGCCGACAACGCCTTCGGCGTCGACCTCGCCAAGCAGCAGCCGGCGGAGACCACCGCCTGGTACGCGCCGTCGATGTACAATCTCGTCAAGCAGGACGGCAAGGACGTCCACATCGTCATCAAGCCCGACAAGGACTGCGTGGTGAACTCCGGCCTCGGCTCGGTGCGCGGGGCGCGCATCGCCGAGATGAGCCATTCGCGCCAGCGCAACACGCAGTTGCAGCGCCTCACCGATCCACTCGTTTGGCGCTACGGCCAGTTGCAGCCGACGAGCTGGGACGACGCCCTCGACCTCGTCGCCCGCGTCACCGCCGCGGTGATCGCCGAGCAGGGCGAGGACGGGCTGTTCGTCTCCGCCTTCGACCACGGCGGCGCCGGCGGCGGCTACGAGAACACCTGGGGGACCGGCAAGCTCTACTTCCAGGCGATGAAGATCAGGAACATCCGCATCCACAATCGCCCGGCCTACAATTCCGAGGTGCACGGCTCCCGCGACATGGGCGTCGGTGAGCTCAACAACGCCTATGAGGACGCCGAGCTCGCCGACACCATCGTCGCCGTCGGCACCAATGCGCTGGAGACGCAGACCAACTACTTCCTGAACCACTGGGTGCCGAACCTGCGCGGCGCCTCGGCCGCCAAGAAGCAGGCGGAGTTTGGCGACGAGCCCGTCGACCGCGCCCGCGTCGTCGTCGTCGACCCGCGCCGCACCGTCACCGTCAACGCCTGCGAGGTCGAGGCCGGCAAGGACCACGTCCTCCACCTCGCCATCAACTCCGGCACCGACCTCATCCTGTTCAACGCCTGGCTCACCTACGCGGCGGAGAAGGGCTGGGTCGACCGCGACTTCATCGCAGCCTCGACGTCAGGCTTCGACGCTGCGGTCGCGGCGAACAAGGTGACGGTGGCAGAGGCGGCCGCGGCGACCGGCCTGTCGGAGGCCGACATCGTCAAGGCGATCACCTGGATCGCCGAGCCGAAGGCGGGCGGTGCCCGGCGGCGGACGATGTTCGCCTACGAGAAGGGCCTGATCTGGGGCAACGACAACTACCGCACCAACCAGGCGTTGGTGAACCTCGCGCTCGCCACCGGAAACGTCGGCCGGCCCGGCGGCGGCTGCGTCCGCATGGGCGGCCACCAGGAGGGCTACTCGCGTCCGTCCGACGGCTTCATCGGCCGGCCGGCGCCCTATGTCGACAAGCTGCTGATCGAGGGCAAGGGCGGCGTCCACCACGTCTGGGCGTGCGACCACTACAAGACGACGCTGAACGCCATGGAGTTCAAGCGCGTCTACAAGAAGCGCACCGACCTCGTGAAGGACGCCATGAGCACCGTGCCCTATGGCGACCGCGGCGCCATGGTCGCGGCGATCATGGAGGCGATCCGCCAGGGCGGGCTGTTCTCGGTCGACGTCGATATCGTGCCGACGAAGATCGGCGAGGCGGCGCACGTCATCCTGCCGGCGGCCACCTCGGGGGAGATGAACCTCACCTCGATGAACGGCGAACGGCGCATGCGCATCACCGAGCGCTACATGGACCCGCCCGGCCAGGCGATGCCGGACTGCCTGATCGCCGCCCGGCTCGCGAACAACCTCCAACGCGTCTTCGGCGAGATCGGCAAGCCGGAGGTCGCCGCCAACTTCGCCGGCTTCGACTGGAAGACCGAGGAGGACGCCTTCATGGACGGCTACCACGGCCATGAGAAGGGTGGCGAGTTCGTCACCTACGAGCGGCTGCGGGCGATGGGGACGAACGGCTTCCAGGAACCGGCGACCGGCTTCGAGGACGGCAAGATCGTCGGCACCAAGCGGCTGTTCACCGACGGCAAGTTCAACAAGCCGGACGGCAAGGCGACCTTCGCCGAAACGCAGTGGCGCGGGCTGCAGGCGGCCGGCAAGCAGGCCGAGAAGGACAAGTTCACCTATCTCATCAACAACGGCCGCGCCAACCTCGTCTGGCAGAGCGCCTATCTCGACGTCGAGAACGAACTCGTCATGGACCGCTGGCCCTATCCGTTCATCGAGATGAACCCGGACGACATGGTGGAGCTCGGGCTCGGCGAGGGTGACCTCGTCGAGGTCTACAACGACAACGGCTCCACCCAGGCGATGGCCTATCCGACGCCGTCGGCGAAGCGGAAGCAGGCCTTCATGCTGTTCGCCTATCCGAGCGGCGTGCAGGGCAACGTCGTCTCGGCCGGGGTGAACGAGTTCGTCATCCCGAACTACAAGCAGACCTGGGGCGACATCCGCAAGATCGCCGACGCGCCGGAAGGCGTGCGCCACATCACCTTCAAATCGAAGGAATACACGTCCTGAAACATCGCTGCGGCGGGCCGCACGGTCTGCCGCAGCCCCTCAATCCAGGCGTTGCGTAGGCGTCCGCCGATGAGTTTGGTCCGTCGAGCGGCGGCTCTGCCCGGCGGTCCGGCGTGATCCCTCCCGTGGACCCGACCTCAGGTTGAAATGGCGGCAGCGATGGCCGTGCCGCAGGCGACCGTGTCGGCCGTGCCGCCGAGATCGCGCGTGCGCGTGCCCGGGTCGATCAGCGACGCCTCGATGGCGCGCAAAATGGCGGCGGCCGCCTCTGGGTGTCCGAGATGGTCGAGCATCATCGCCCCGGCCCAGATCTGGCCGATCGGATTGGCGATGCCTTGGCCGGCGATGTCCGGGGCGGAGCCGTGCACCGGCTCGAACAGCGAGGGAAAGCGGCGTTCCGGGTTGATGTTGCCCGACGGCGCGATGCCGATAGTGCCGGTGCAGGCAGGGCCGAGGTCGGAAAGGATGTCGCCGAACAGGTTGGAGGCGACGACGACGTCGAAGCGGTCCGGGTGCAGCACGAACTGCGCGGTGAGGATGTCGATGTGGTACTTGTCCCACGTCACGTCCGGATAGTGCGCCGCCATCTCGACGACCCGCTCGTCCCAGTAGGGCATAGTGATGGAGATGCCGTTCGACTTGGTGGCGGAGGTGACGTGCTTGCGCACCCGCGTCTTCGCGAGCTCGAAGGCGAAGCGGAGAATGCGGTCGACGCCGGTGCGCGTCATCACCGTCTCCTGCAGGACGATCTCGCGATCGGTGCCGGGGAACATCCTGCCGCCGATCGAGGAATACTCGCCCTCGGTGTTCTCGCGCACGACATAGAAGTCGATGTCGCCCGGCTTTCGGCCGGCGAGCGGTGACGGCACGCCCGGCATCAGCCGCACCGGGCGAAGGTTGACGTACTGGTCGAACTCGCGCCGGAACTGGATGAGCGAGCCCCACAGCGAGATGTGATCGGGAACGGTGGCCGGCCAGCCGACCGCACCGAAGAAGATCGCATCGTGGCCACCGATGCGGGCCTTCCAGTCATCCGGCATCATCTGGCCGTGCGCGGCGAAGTAGTCGCACGAAGCGAAGTCGAAGTGGTCGAGCTCGAGGCCGATGCCGAAGCGCTCGGCTGCCACCTCGAGCGCGCGCAGCCCTTCCGGGACCACTTCCTTACCGATGCCGTCGCCAGGGATGACGGCAATTCTGAGCGTGTTGGACTGCATGAGAGGTCTTCCTGGCGCCGTTTCATGGAAGGGAGGGGGTGGGATGACTTCCGTCGAAGCCGGGGGCCCGTTGCGGCGGCAGCGCTATTTCGTGCCGGCCGCCAGGATGCGCGCCTCGACATCGGGATTGCGCGTGTAGAGGCCGAGCACCTGCCCCTGCATGCGCAGGAGTGCCGCCACCGCATCGAGCATCGGCGTGTCGATGTCGAGGCGCCGGGCGATCTCCAACACCGAGGAGACGAGCGGGTCGATCTCCATCGGCCGGCCTAGCTCGACGTCGTGGCGTGTCGACGGCTTGTGGCCGACGATGTCGGTGCCGCCCTTGATGCGCTGGTCGATCCCGACGGCGAAGCGCGCGCCGACCGCTTCGCCGACGCGCTTGCACTCGACCATCATGTCGTGGATCAACTGCCGCGTGGCCCGGTCGGCGCCGATGACGTCGAGGCTCGCGCCGGTCAGCGCCGAGACCGGGTTGAACGACGCGTTGCCCCAGAGCTTGATCCAGATCTCGTCGCGCAGCCGCGGCTTGCGCGGTGCCTTCAGGCCGCCGGCGATCATCATCTCCGACAGGAGCTTGACGCGCTCGCTCTCCGAGCCGGCGGGCTCGCCCAGGGTGAAGCGGTCGCCGCTGGAATGGTGGACGACACCGGGTTCGGGAATGTCGCAGGCGGGGTAGACGACGCAGCCGATCGCCCGCTCCGGGCCGAAGAACTTCCACTGCGCACCGCCGGGATCGACCGTCTCGAGCCACGTCCCATCGAGCGGCGTCCCCGTCCGGGCACCATGGAAGTACCACCACGGCACGCCGTTGACGGCCGGCACGATGGCGGTGTTCGGCCCGAGCAGCGGCCCGAACTGCTCGACGACGGCCGGCACGCTATGCGCCTTCATGCCGACGATGACGTAGTCCTGGGCCCCGAGCTCGCGCGGGTCGCTCGTCGCCTTCAGCTTGTATGTCTTCGTCTCGCCACCCTTCTGCAGCGTCAGGCCGTTTGCCTGGATGGCGGCGAGGTGGGGACCCCGCGCCACCACCGACACGTCGGCGCCGGCCTCCGCCAGAGACGCCGCGAGGTAGCCGCCGATCGCGCCGGCGCCGAAAATGCAGACCTTCGCCATCTCAAGCCTCTCCCAGTCCGAGCGTCTGTGCGAGCCCGATACGCTGGATCTTGCCGGTCGCCCCTTTCGGGATCTCGGCCAGGAACAGGATCTTCCGCGGCACCTTGAAGTGGGCGAGCTTCGCCTCGGCGAATGCCTGCAACTCGCCGCCCGTCAGCACCTGGCCCTCGGCGAGCACGATGGCGGCACCGACCTCCTCGCCCAACACCTTGTGCGGAATGCCGAACGTCACCGCCTGCTGCACTGCCGGATGCTCGAGCAGAATGTCGTCGACCTCGAGCGGCGAGATCTTCTCGCCGCCGCGGTTGATGATCTCCTTGATGCGGCCGGTGATCTTCAGATAGCCGTCCTCGTCGAGGAAGCCCTGGTCGCCGGTGCGGAACCAGCCCTCGACGAAGCCCGTGGCGTTCGCCTGCGGGTTGTTCTCGTAGCCGGCCGTGACGTTGGCACCGCGGATGCAGACCTCGCCCTCCTCGCCCGTCGCGGCCCAGTCCTCGCGGACGCGGGCGCGGATGCGGATCTCCGGGCCGGCCGCCATGCCGACGAAACCGGGCTTCTGTTCGCCGGGCGGCAGCGGATTGGACGCCATCTGGTGCGTCGCCTCGGTCATCCCGTAGGCCTCGATCACCGGGCAGCCGAAGGTCTCGCGCAGCGCCTTGAACACCGGCGGCGGCAGCGAGGCCGACGACGAGCGCACCAAGCGCAGCTTCATCGCGGCGACCAACTCGGCATTGCGCTCGGCGCGCTGCAGGATCGTCTGGTGCATCGTCGGCACCGCCGAATACCAGCTCGGCTTCTCGTCGACCGCCCAGTGGAAAAACTTCAACACGTTGAAGCCCGGCGTGCAGCAGACCGACGCGCCCGCAGCCATCGAGGACAGCACCACGGCGATCAGGCCGTGAATGTGGAACAGCGGCATGACGTTGAGGCAGTGGTCGTCGGGCGTCAGCCTGAGCGTCGCGACGATGTTGTTGGCCGAGGCGTGGAGGTTCCCCTGCGACAGCGGCACCACCTTCGGGCGCGAGGTGGTGCCGGACGTGTGCAGCACCAGCGCCTCGTCGCCCTCGCCCACTGCCGTCGGCTCGGCCTCCTCCTCCCACAGGGTGAAGGCGCCGGCAGGATCATCCACCCCGACATGCACCTCCGCGACCGGGATGCCGAGACGCTCGGCGACGCCGCGCACCGGATTGTGGGAGCCGCTCTCGACCAGCACCAGCTTGGGCTTCAGGTCGGCGATGTAGAACTCGTACTCGGCTTCCTTGTAGCCGGGATTGAGCGGCGCAGCGGAGAGGCCCGCGGCGACGGCGAGGAAGGCCGACGCCATCTCGGGTCCGTTCGGCAGCACGATCGCCACTCGGTCGCCCGGGCCGATGCCCCGCGCCGCGAGCTGTCGGTGCGTCCGCGTCACGAGCTTGCGCAGGCCGTCGAAAGTCAACGGTCGCCGCCCCGGTGCCGTCAACGCCGTCGCGCCCGCCGGCGCCCCCTGCAACAAGCTCAAGACGGTCCTTGCCATCCGCATTTCCTCTCCGGTTCGTCGTCTCGTCTTTTGGTGACGAGTTCGTGTCGTCATTTGCGGGAGTCTGACGCCGTTGCGCAAGACGTGACGGCCTCACGAAACACGGGAACCAATTCTGCTTTGGTTCTTCAGATTTACCGTGGGGATTTGCTGATCGAGTGGAACCGCAGGTCGATGAGGTTCGACTATCGTCGGGGCTCCCTTCCGGTTCGTCGCAGGCAATTCGCCAGCAGACGGCGACGGCATTGAGCCGGGACGGGCCGCCTCTATGTCCTTTGCCATGCGACACCGCGCACGCAGCGCGACGGCTGGGGGTGGACGATGGCGAACCGACCGCAAGCACTGCCTCCCGGCCCCGGTCAGGAATCCGTGTGGGACTATCCGCGGCCGCCCCGGCTCGAAGCCGTGCGCCAGCGCATCATCGTTCGCTTCGCCGGCGAGACGATCGCCGACACGAGCCGCGCCTACCGGGTGCTGGAGACCAGCCACCCGCCCGTCTACTACCTGCCGCCCGAGAACATCCGTCGCGACCTGCTGCAACCCGCGGCGGGAGGCTCGTTCTGCGAGTTCAAAGGGAAGGCCTCCTACGTCTCGATCATTGTGGACGGACGGCGCTCGGAGCGGGCGGGGTGGCTCTATGAACGGCCGGCTGCCCCCTATGCGGCGCTCGCCGGCCACGTCGCTTTCTATGCCTCGCGGGTCGACGAGGCGCGGGTGGGCGACGCGGTCGTCCAGCCGCAACCGGGCGACTTCTACGGCGGCTGGGTGACGGCCAACATCGTCGGCCCCTTCAAGGGTGGTCCCGGCACGATGGGCTGGTGAGGCGGACGATGGCGGACACTCGCCGGAGTGGCGTGCCAGCCCTGCGCCAGTCTGCTAGGACAGAAAAATCGATCCGCCGCGGTGACGTGGCCGTTCTGCGGCCTGTCATGAAGCAGCGATATCGCGGCATGGCGGCGGTGGCGCCGCTCGACGAGCAGCGGTGATGGGTGGGCGGCCTAACCGGGGGGAATGACGATGGCGGGAGTTCGGGTTGCAGACGTCATGGCGCGGACGCTCGCGTCCGCAGGCGTGGAGCGGGTCTGGGGCGGCGTCGGTGACAGCCTCAACGGCTTCACCGATGCCCTGCGCGCCACGCCTCAGGTGAAGTGGATGCACGTGCGCCACGAGGAGGTCGCCGCCTTCGCCGCCGGCGCGGAAGCCCAGCTGACCGGCAAGCTCGCCGTCTGCGCCGGCTCCTGCGGGCCGGGCAACCTGCACCTGATCAACGGCCTGTTCGACTGCCACCGCACCCGCACGCCGGTGCTGGCGATCGCCGCCCATATCCCGAGCCCGGAGATCGGCTCCGGCTATTTCCAGGAAACGCACCCGGAAAGCCTGTTCAAGGAGTGCAGCCACTATTGCGAGCTGGTCTCCAACCCCGCCCAGATGCCGCGCATCCTCGAGATCGCCATGCGCACGGCGATCCAGAAGCAGGGCGTCGCGGTGATCGTTATCCCCGGCGACGTGGCGCTGCTGCCGGCCGTCGGCCACACCGACGGTGCCTTCACGGCGATCGCGGCGCCGACGGTGGTGCCGGCGGAGCCGGAGCTCGACAAGCTCGTGGCGATGGCGGCCAGCGCCGCGCGGATCACCATCCTCGCCGGTGGCGGCTGCGCCGGCGCCCATGACGAGGTGGTGGCACTCGCCGCCGCCCTGAAGGCGCCGATCGTTCACACGCTGCGCGGCAAGCCGTTCGTCGAATATGACAACCCCTACGATGTCGGCATGACCGGCTTCATCGGCTTCCCCTCCGGCTACCACGCCATGCTGGACGCCGACCTGCTCCTGATGGTCGGCACCGACTTCCCCTATCAGCAGTTCTACCCGACCGACGCCAAGGTGGCGCAGATCGACATCCGGCCGGAGAACCTCGGCCGGCGCACCCGCCTCGATCTCGGCCTCGTCGGCGACGTAAAGCAGACGCTCACCGCCCTGCTGCCGCGCCTGAAGGCCCGCGACGACGCCCGCTTCCTCGAGGAGGTGCAGGCGCACTACAAGCTGTCGCGGCGCGATCTCGACGCGCTCGCCACCGGCAAGCTCGGCGACAAGCCGATCCACCCCCAGTACCTCGCCAAGATGATCGACGAAGTCGCCGCTGCGGACGCAGCGTTCAGCGTCGACGTCGGCGAGACGACGGTTTGGGCGGCGCGCTATCTGAAGATGAACGGCCAGCGCCGGCTGATCGGCTCGCTGATCCACGGTTCGATGGCGAACGCCCTACCGCAGGCGATCGGCGTGCAGGGCGCCTTCCCCGGCCGCCAGGTGATCTCGATGTCCGGCGACGGCGGCTTCTCGATGCTGATGGGCGATATCCTGTCGCTGCGCCAGCTGAAGCTGCCGGTGAAGGTGGTGATCTTCAACAACGGCCTGCTCGGCTTCGTCGACATGGAGATGAAGGCGGCCGGCTTCCTCAATGTCGGCACGGACCTGCAGAACCCGGACTTCGCCGCCATGGCGAACGCCATCGGCATCTTCGGCATCCGCGTCGAGGATCCTGCCGACGTGCGCGGCGCGCTCGAGCAGGCGTTCGCCCACGACGGGCCGGCGGTGGTGGACGTCGTAACCGACAAGATGGAACTGGTGATGCCGCCGGCGGTGAAGGCCGAGCAGGCGATCGGCTTCTCGCTCTATGCCGCCCGGGCGATCCTCAACGGCCGCGGCGACGAACTGCTCGAGCTCGCCAAGCGAAACCTGTTCCGGTAGTCCGCGGCCACGCTTCCTTTCCGGAAGCATCTCGGGCATCGACGAGGACGTCGTGGGCTCTGATACACGCGATCAGGGCCCGACTCCCGGGCTTAAAGGCGTCCGATCTTCTCGGTATTCGATTGGGCGCTCGGAGACTATCCCCCGTCGGGCTTTCACGCGCGATACTAGCTCGTCTGGTCACTATTTCGTGACTAGAACTGCCGGCGATCACCAAAGCGTGCCCGCCTCATCGAGGCCATTTTTCCGCCGCGTTTGGCGGCCCCATTCCCGCGTGGTTGTATTTCAACGGATTGGATTTTTCCATGCGCGTACTTGCAACGACCTTGCTCATTGCGGCGGCCTGCAGCGGAGCGGCCGCCCTCGCCGCCGCACCCGCCTCGGCCGCGACGGCCTATGGTGAGAACCTGCTCAAGAATCCCGGCGCGGAGAGCGGCAATCCCGGCGCCCTGGTGCCCCGATGGGAGACGGATACCGACTTCACGGTCGTGCCCTACGGTTCGCCGGGGGTGCCGTCCAAGAAGCAGGGCAAGGCCATCGATGGCGGCGAGCAGCTGTTCTCGACCGGGCCCTATTCGATGAATTTCGACGCCTGCGGCTCAGGCCTACAGTTCATCACGATCACACGGCGCAACAAGGACATCGACAACGGGAAGGTCAAGGTCACGCTCCGCGGTTACCTCGGCACCAAGTCGATATCCGACTCCGCCACGGTCACGGTTCAGTTCCGGGACGGCAATAACCACCAGATCGGCTCGAGACAGCTCACGATCGGGCCGGTCTCGACGGCGGGCAGGCTGCTCGAGGATGCCGCCTCCCGCACGGTTCCCAAGGGGACGAGGATCTTGCGCGTCCAGCTCCTCGGCAATCCCGTCGAGCAGACGTGCGACGCGTTCTTCGATAATCTCAGCGTCGTCCTGGAACTGCGCTGACGCTGTCGCGAGAGCGAGGGGGCGGCGCCAGTGCCGGCCCCTTGCTTGCATCCGAACTGGAAACTTGCGAAGCGCGGTGCAGTTTTGTTCGCCTGGCGCGAGGCCTCTGCTTTCAACAGGCGCTGACGAGCTGTTCGGATCTTGCCCGTCAACGCGCTCAGGCCGGGATGGCGCCCGACCATTTCGGGAAGAAGTGCTCGAGCATCATCTTCGGCAGGATCAGGCCGAAGGCCATCGCCAGCAGGATCACCGCCGCCGTCGTGCCGTCGACGACGAGCGGCATCAGCAAGGCGGGCGACGCACCCTCCCCCGCGTTCATGATCGCGACCAGTCCGGCCGCCAGCCGGAAGAGGAATACGCCCGGGATCAGCGAGACGACGGAGGCGAAGGCGACGGCGGAAAACGGCAGCCGCAGGCGGTTCGCGACCGGCGTGACGATCGTCCCCACAATGAGGCAGGCGATGAAGGCGCCGGTCGCGAGGTTCGCCCCGTCCGCCAGCACGAGCCAGCGGCTGGCGTGCGCCAGCATGCCGATGGCCATCGGGATCGCCAGCGTGCGCCAGGGCATCGAGAAGAAGGTGCCGTAGGCCGCCACGGCGACGCCGGCGGCGATGACGTCGTAGAGGAGCGGCACGGGGATCGAGCGGCCCGGCGGCGGCAGGCTCTCCTGCCCGAGCGACAAGCCGGCGATGAGGCCGGTGCAGATCAACAGGATGACGAGGCTCGCGAAGCCGAAGCGGGCCATCCCGAGCGCAATGCGCAACCGCGCCAGATCGAGAGCGCTGTTGAGGAGGTGCGGCCCCGGCACGAGCACCATGCACGGGCAGAGTGCGACGAGGTAGGGATCGGCGGACGGCAGCAGCCGCGACACCAGCGCGCCGATCAGGCCGGCGAGCAGCGCCGCGCACAAAGGTTGCGCGAGAAAGTTCGACGAGACGTGCGAGAGACCGCGCCGCAGCACCGCCCCGGCACCGGCGCTGACGGCCGTGATGCCGAGCGTCAGCGGGTCGCTCGCGCCGAAGATGATCGCGAGCGCGGCCGCCCCCGCCGCGGTCATGGTGGCGAGGCGGACGAGGGAGACTGGAGCGACGTGGCCGATCGCCTCGAGCGCGGCCAGCGCCTGCGCGGCGTCCATGCGGCCGGCGGCAGCGGCGTCGACGACGTCAAGCGTCCGCGTCACCTTGTTCATCTCGACGCCCGCCGGCGCAGCGACGAGCGTTTCCACCCTGAGCCGGCCCGGGATCGCCTCGCCCTCGACGCGCAGGACGATCTCCCCCCAGGCCGGGAGCATCGAGACCGACAGGCCTAAGGCGCGGCCGAGCCGCTCGACATTGTCGATGGTGCGCTGGGTCGTCAGGCCGTTGGCGTAGAGGAGCCTCGCGACGGCGGTGACGGCGGCGACGGCGGCCTCGGGTGGCGCCGTCGCCGGGCTCTCGGCCATCGCCGCCTCAGATGGCGGGATAGCCCGGGATGTAGGCGAGCTCATTGATGTGCGCCTCGATGTCGGCGGGACGCGCGACGCGGGCGAGGCCCTTGTCGAAGATGTGCTCGGCGATCCGCGCCGCCACATGCAGCGACGCCTTCCGGATGTCGCGCTGCGGCGGATAGATCAGGCCCTGCGCCAGATCTGCGTCCGTCACCTGCTCGGCCACCGCCTTGGCGGCGACGATGAACATGTCCTCGGTGACGCGCGTCGACTGCGTGGCGAGCACCGCCATGCCCATCGCCGGGAAGATGTAGACGTTGTTGCCCTGCCCGGGCACGAAGTGCTTGCCGTTGAAGTCGACCGGCGGGAACGGGCTGCCGCTGGCGAAGATCGCCTGCCCGTTCGACCACTTGTAGGCCTCTTCCGCCGTGCACTCCGACCGCGAGGTCGGGTTCGAGTACGGGAAGATGATCGGCCGGGCGTTGATCTTCGACATCGCCTCGATCACCGCCTGGTTGAACAGCTTCGGGACGGTGCTGACGCCGACGATGCCGGTCGGCTTGATCGCCTCGATCGCCTCGACGAACGACTTCGTCGGCGCGTGGTCGTGGGCGAACGGCTTCTGGAAGGCCGCCACGTCGGTGCGGGAGTTGACCATCAGGCCGTTGACATCGAAGAGCCAGTTGCGGGCGCGCGCGTCCTCGATGGAGGCACCTTCCAGTACCATCGCCTGGCTGATCAGCTCGGCGATGCCGGTCGCCGCCGAGCCGCCGCCGAGGAACAGGAAGGTCTGGTCCGTCAGCTTCTCGCCCGACATGCGCAGCGCACCGTAGATGCCCGCCACCGCGACCGCCGCCGTGCCCTGGATGTCGTCGTTGTAGGTGCAGATCTGGTCGCGGTAACGCTCCAGGATCGGCACGGCGTTGATGTTGGCGAAGTCTTCCCACTGCAGGCAGCAGAGCGGGAAGAGCTCCGTCACGGCGGCGACGAACTCGGCGATGAAGGCGTCGTATTCGGGGCCCCGCACCCGGTTCTGGCGCAGGCCGAGATAGAGCGGATCGTCGAGCAGCGTGCCGTTGTTGGTGCCGACGTCGAGGGTGATCGGCAGCGTCATCTCGGGCGGCACGCCGGCGCAGACGCTGTAGAGCGAGAGCTTGCCGACCGGGATGCCCATGCCATTGACGCCGAGATCGCCGAGCCCGAGGATCCGCTCGCCGTCGGTCACGACGATGAAGCGCACGTCCGGCTGCGGCCAGTGCGACAGCACCTCCTTCAGGCGCCCCTTCATGGTGATCGGCAGGTACATGCCGCGCGTCGCCCGCAGGACGTGGTCGAACTTCTGGCAGGCCTCGCCGACGGTCGGCGTGTAGACGAGCGGCATGAACACCGCCGGGTCCGACATCAGCACCGCATAGAACAGCGTCTCGTTGCGCGCCTGCAGGTCGCTCAACAGCAAATACTTCTGCAGGTCGTTGTCGAGCATCGACAACTGCAGGTGGATACGGGCGACCTGGGTCTCCAGGCTGTCGGGGACCGGCGGCAGCATGCCCTCGATGCCGAGCCGCGCGCGATCCTCGGCCGCGAACGCGCTGCCGCGGTTGAAGACGGGATCGTGCAGCAGGGACGAACCGCTCAAGGCGGGCTTTGCGCCGGACTGCGACATGGCTCGGATACTCCCCGGGAAGGACGTTTTGTGGTTCGATGACGCAAGATGGACGGTGGGCGCAGGCGCTGGACCGGCGGGACCGTGATTGGCTCCGCAGGCAAACCGCGAGACGTCAGCCGTCTTCCTTGGCGACGTAGGGCTTCACCATCTTCGCCGGGTCGACGACCCGCAGGAACTCCTCCTCCGTCACGAAGCCGAGAGCCAGCGCCGCTTCCTTGAGAGAGAGGTCGTGGTCCATCGCATGGTGGGCGATCTTCGAGGACTTGTCGTAGCCGATAACCGGCGCCAGCGCCGTGACGAGCATCAGCGAGCGGTCGACGTACTCCTGAATGCGCTTCAGGTTCGGCTTCGTGCCCTCGATCAGGTACTTGCGGAAGTTGTCGCAACCGTCGGAGGCGATGACGATCGAGTGCATGACGTTGAAGATCATCAGCGGCTTGTAGACGTTCATCTCCAGATAGCCGCTGGCGCCGCCGAAGCCGACGCTGACGTCGTTGCCCATCATCTGCACGGCGACCATGGTCAGCGCCTCGGCCTGGGTCGGGTTGACCTTGCCGGGCATGATCGAGGAGCCGGGCTCGTTCTCCGGGATGATCAGCTCGGCGAAGCCGGCTCGCGGCCCGCACGACATCAGGCGGATGTCGTTGCCGATCTTGTAGAGCGAGACGGCGAGCGTGCGGAGCGTGCCGGAGAACTGCACCAGCGCGTCGTGAGCGCCCTGCACGGTGAACTTGTTGGGCGCGGTGACATAGGGCAGGCCGGTAAGGGTGGCGATCTCGGCCGCCACCGCCTCGGCGAAGCCCGGCGCGGCGTTGATGCCGGTGCCGACGGCGGTGCCACCGAGCGCCAGATGGTAGACGTCCCCGAGGGCGTGTTCGAGGCGCCCGATGTCGTCGGCCAGCATGCCCGCGTAGCCGGACCATTCCTGGCCGAGGGTCAGCGGCGTCGCGTCCTGCATGTGGGTGCGACCGATCTTGACGATATCGGCCCATTCTTCCGATTTCGCCACGATGGCGTCATGCAGCGCCTGAACGGCGGGGATCAGGCGCTGTGTCGCATTCACACCGACGGCGATGTGCATCGCCGAGGGGAACGAGTCGTTGGACGACTGCGACATGTTTACGTGATCGTTCGGGTGCACCGGTGCCTTGCTGCCGAGCGGGGTGCCGGCGATCTGGCAGCAACGGTTCGAGATCACCTCGTTGACGTTCATGTTGAACTGGGTGCCGCTGCCGGTCATCCAGACGTGCAGCGGGAACATGTCGTGGTGCTGGCCGGCGAGGATCTCGTCGCAGACGGCGACGATGAGCTTGTACTGCTCGTCGGGCAGGCGGCCGCTGGTGTGGTTGGCGCGTGCCGCCGCCTTCTTCAGGATCGCATAGGCAGTGATCATCTCCCGCGGCATCAGATCCTTGCCGATACTGAAGTGCTCGAGGGACCGCTGCGTCTGCGCGCCCCAGAGCTTGTCGGCGGGAACTTCAACCTCGCCGAGGCTGTCGGCTTCTTTGCGGAAATCTGACACGAGGCACCTCCTGGTCGCGGAGTTTCTGTCGTTACGGAGGCGACGGAGGCGGGCCACCGCGCCACCGGCCGTTTTGAACCTCGAACCGATGCTCTATGGGTTCCCCGTCGAGTGTCAAGGTTGGAGTCCCGGTCCCGCGAACGGGGCAAGCCGAGAACTCGAAGCCCCGATGCAGACAACGCCCGGAGCCATATCCACGACCGTCGTTTCGCGCAGTTTTCCGCGTCTTCGAAGACGCTTCAATGACGCTTCAACGGCGCCGACGGGTCGATGAAGGTGGCGGCTGCGCCGCCGCCCCGACGCAGATCGCGGGGCGGCGGCCGATCCCCTCAACCCGAGGCAGCAACAGAGGGCAGTCGCCACACACCGGCCTGGGGGGACAGCGCCGTGTCTCGCGCAGGACGATCGGCTGCGCTCCGGTCGACCCGGAACAAGCAGCGCTGGGATTCCAGCGGCTGGAACGATGCCGTCAACCCGAGCACGGTCTCGGCACCGCCCAACACCAGCACCGCTTCCGGACGCATGACCATTGACATCCGATCCAGCACGTCACGCTTCGTCTCGACGTCGAAATAGATCAGAACGTTTCGGCAGAATACGACATCGAAGACGCCAAGCTGCAGGAAGCTTTCCAGCAGATTGATGTATTTGTACGTCACCATACTACGAATTTGCGGCGAAATCTGCCAACGATCGCCAGTTTTTGTGAAGTACTTGGCAAGATACTGCACAGGCAGGCCACGCTGAACCTCGAACTGCGTATAGATACCGTCGCGAGCGCGCTCGAGAATGGGCTGGCTGATGTCGGTCGCGATGATCTCGATCCGCCGGCCGGCAACGATCGCAGCGTTCTCCGAGAGAAGCATCGCGAGCGAATAGGGCTCCTGGCCCGAGGAAGCGGCCGCACACCAGATGCGGATCACCTGTCCCGGCGGCGTCCGCTTCAGCAGGGCCGGCAGAACGGTGGCCTGAAAGGCGTCGAACGGGAGCTTGTCGCGAAAAAAGAACGACTCATTGGTCGTCATCGCCTCGACAACGCTCTGCACTTCGGCGTGCCCGGCCGGGCTGCGCAACCGCGTGACGAGGTCACCGATCGTGGCGCAGCCGAACTGCCGGGCGACGGGCAACAACCGGCTCTCGATGAGGTAGCCCTTGTCCGCGGCCAGCACCAGACCGGACCGTGTCTTCAGCATCGTCTGGAGGAACGCATAGTCACTGGCGCTGATCATTTCCTGGCCCCTAGCATCCGAGTTACCCTCGGGCCGATTTCGTCGATCGGAAGCACCTCGAATGCGGCACCCGCCGCCACGACGGCGCCCGGCATGCCCCAGACGACGCTGGTCGCCTCGTCCTGCGCCAGGACGTTGCCGCCTGCGCCGGCGATGGTCGTCGAGCCGCGCGCACCGTCGGCGCCCATGCCCGTCAGCACGACGCCGAGCAGACCCGACTTGAACACTGCGGACGCCGAGTCGAACAGGACATCGACGGCTGGCCGGCAGAAATTGACCGGAGGATCATCGTTGAGCTGGATGCACGGTACGCCACCGGACTGACCGACGGTCATGTGCCTGGCGCCCGGGGCGACATAGATGCGGCCGGGTCGGATCGGCTCGCCGTGCTGCCCTTCGGCCGCCGGTCGGCCCGCGGCGCGGCCGATGTGCTCGGCGAGGATCGCCGTGAACGTCGGCGGCATATGCTGGGTGACCAGCACCGGCACGTGGGCGATCGACGGACCGATCGCCGTGAAGAGCCGATTGAGTGCCTGCGGCCCACCCGTGGAGCTGCCGACGACGATGGCCGACACCGCACCCGGATGGTAGGCCTGCAGCTTGATCGGCGCACGCGTCCGCGCGGGCACTACCGGCGCGGCGGTCGCGGCCTTCCGCTCACCCACACGCGCCGCCGGAGCAATCCGGGATCGACGGCGCAGGACCCGGATTTTCGCCAGCAGTTCGTCCCGGAACGGTTCAGCGCCCGCCTGACCCTGCACCGCCTCAGGCTTCGCGAGATAGTCGGCGGCGCCCGCCGTGAGGGCGCGCAGGCTGATCTCGGCGCCGCGACGCGTCAGGCTGGAGGCGACGAGGACGATGGTGCCGGGGGCTTTCTCCAGGATCAGAGGAAGGGCGGTCAGACCGTCCATTTCCGGCATCTCGAGGTCGAGCACGACGATATCCGGGCGACTCCGGACGATGTCGTCGACGGCGCGGCGCCCATTCTGATGGGTCGCCACGACCTCGAGGTCCGTCGTTTCGCGGAGCCAGCCGCCGACGATTGCCCGGATCAACGCCGAGTCGTCGACGATCATGACACGCAGCTTGTCGTCGACAGGGGTGGAAGCTCCTGTCTGCGCGTCGGGCTGGACGGGAAGTGACTGCATAGTGAGGGCCTTTTCTTCTATGGCGCGGATCGCTTATGCCGCGATCAGGCCCACCTCGCGAAGCTTCTCTTCGATAACTTCGGAATCGAACGGCTTCATGATGTATTCGTTGGCACCGATGGCGATCGCCTCGACGATGTCTTCCAGTTCACTTTGCGTCGTGCAAAAAATCACTTTCGGATCGCCGCCACGAGGCCGGCGACGGAGCTCCCTGAGGAAATCCGGCCCATTGAGCAGCGGCATGTTCCAGTCGAGCAGGATCGCATCCGGCATCGCCTGTGCGCACGCCTCCAGGGCGACCACGCCGTCACCCGCCTCCGTGACCTGGAAATCGAGGTTCTCGAGGATGCGTCTCACGACGCGGCGGACGACGCGGGAGTCGTCGACGACAAGGCAGGTCTTCATGGTTTTCGTCTCTTCGCATCTGGTGCCGTGCACCGGCGGCAGGGCCCCGGCTGTCACGCCCGCAACTCCGTCGGCGCCCCGCCAACGGTACGGCCGACGTCGAGAATGACCATCAGCTCGGCCGGAAGGCGATGGACGCTGCCGACGATCGCCGACCAGCGGCGATCGAAGTTGGCGGGCGGCGGCTCAGATTCGCTGGTGTCGACGGTGCAGACTTCACCGATCTCGTCAACGATCAGCCCGTAGGGCTCGCCGCGATACTCGACACCGATCGCCATCGGACGAGCCGAGTGGTCGTCGGTGTAACCCAGCACCCGGCGCATGCTGAGGGCGGTAACGATCCGCCCCCGAAGGTTGAGCACGCCCTCGATGGCCGCCGGCGCCAGAGGGACATGGGTGATGCCCTCCGGCGTGAACACCTCCTGGACCGCCTCGATTGGCAGGCCGAAGAGTTGCCCGGCAATCCGAGCGGTGACGTACTGGCGGAGCGACTTCGGCTTGTCGCGTTTGCTCTCGGTCTTCATGCCGCTGCACCCGTGATCTGGAGGTTGGAAGAGGAGGCGGAGATTTCAGCGATCGCGGTGACGAGCCCAGCCCGATCGAACTTGCCGACATAGTCGGTGAAGCCGGCGGCCCGACCGCGCTCGACCGCCTCCGGTGTGCAAACGCCGGAGACCGCGATGATCGGCGTCTCCGAGAAGCGCACGTCCTGCCGCAGGATCGTGGTGAAGGCGAAGCCGTCCATCACCGGCATGTCGATGTCGCTGACGACAACATCACAAGGCCCGCCATTCGTCAGATAGCTGAGAGCATCTTCCGGCGAGCGGAAGCCGGTGACGTCACATCCGGCCGCACGCAGCATCGGCTCGACGAGGCTGCGGTAGAAGTCGCTGTCGTCGACGAGGACGAGGCGCAGACGGGCAGTATTGCGGGTTGCCGGGGAGCGATCGAACCAGTCCTTGAAGCCGGCCGCGAGGAAGTGGCCAACGTCGAGCACCGCAGTCGCCGCACCGTTGATGATCGCCGAGCCGAAGGCACCGGGCACGTCGGACGGAAGCTGGATGTCCATACGGTCTTCGACGATGTCGACGATCTCGTCCACCACCAGGCCCATCGACCGCTCGCCTTCGGTGAAGACGAGGACCAGCAAGGTGCCTTCCGTGCGCTTCGGCATCTCGTCAGACGCGTAGACCAGCGGAATGAGGTCGCCACGGTACTGGACGACCTGACGCCCGTTGGCCTGTTCGACGGCGGAAGCCTTGATTTCTTCGAGACGCGTGATGAGAGACAGCGGCACCGCCTTCGGCTCTTTGGAGCCGGCGCGGATGATCAGCATCGACACCAGCGCGGCATCGACCTTCTCGCCCCCGGAGACCTCTCGCCCTTCCTGGGCGGTTGCTTCCGTCGCGAAGGTGGAGGCCTGGGCGACACCGTTCGGATCGACGATCATGATCACACGACCGTCACCGAGGATGGTGCAGCCCGAGAAGATCGCCACGCTGCGCAGCTTGGAGGACATCGGCTTCACGACGATCTCCTCGGTCTGGCAGACCTTGTCGACGACGACCCCGAAGACCTGGCCACCGACGCGCATGACCACCACGAAACCCGACGCCTGATCCACATTGTCGGCGGTTTCCGAGGTGCCGAGGAGGTCGGAGAGGCGAACGATTGGCAGCAGCGTCTCACGCAAACGCATCACCGGCGCGCCCTTCAACCGCTCGATCACGTGCTCCGAGCCGGCCTGGGCCCGCACCAACTCGACGACCGCGAGCTGCGGGATGGCGAAGCGTTCCTGGCCGACAGAGACGATCAGCGCCGGCAGGATGGCGAGCGTCAGCGGGATCTTGATCGTGAAGGTCGAGCCCTCGCCGAGCTTCGAGCGCACATCGACGGTGCCACCGATCTGCTCGATGTTGGAGCGGACGACGTCCATGCCGACGCCACGCCCCGACACGCTCGTCACCTTGGCAGCGGTCGAGAAACCGGGCTGGAAGATGAAGCGGAAAGCCTGGGAGTCCGACATCTTTGAGATTTCGGCCTCGGTGGTCAGGCCGTTCTCGATCGCCTTGGCGCGAATGCGGGCCACGTCGAGGCCGCGTCCATTGTCGGCGACTTCGATGACGATCTGCCCACCCTGGTGATAGGCGGCCAACCGGATGACACCGCGCTCGGACTTGCCGGCCTTGATCCGCTCCGACGGCGTCTCGAGCCCGTGGTCGGCCGAGTTCCGCACCATGTGGATGAGCGGGTCCTTGATGAAATCGAGAACCTGTCGGTCGAGCTCGGTTTCTGCCCCGGTGAGCTCGAGATCGATGTACTTGCCGAGATCGTTCGACAGGTCGCGGACGAGGCGCGGCAACTTCTGCCAGGCGTTCCCGACCGGCTGCATCCGCGTCTGCATGACGGCGGACTGAAGCTCGGCCGTGACAGTCGACAGACGCTGCAGGCTGACCTTGTACTCGTTGTCCTCGGAGCGTCGGGCGATCTCGAGCAGCTGGTTGCGCGTCAGCACCAGCTCGGAAATCGTCGTCATCAGATGCTCGAGCGCGTCGACATTGACGCGGATCGTCTGGGCAGAGATCGGTCCGTTGCCGGCACCGTCTTCGTTGGCGGCAGCCACAGGCGAAATGGGCGCCGTCTCGACAGGCTTCGGAGCCACCTTCGGAGCCGCCTTGGGCGGGTCGACGGGCGTCTCGCGGAACATCCGCTCCAGTTCGTCGAGGGAGACCTCGCCGGGATGCAACTCGCGCTCCAGCGTCTGCACCGGAGCCTTCTCGACCGGCTTGGCAACCTCGGCGGACTTCGCCGGCTTCGCCTTCTCGGCCGCCGGGGCGCTCTTCGCAGACTTTGCCGGCTGCGACGGCTCGCCGACCGCCATCGCGATCAACTGGCTGGTCAGGTCCTCGTCGGAGCCGACGGGCTCGACGCCTTCGCTGGCTTCCAGCCCCGCCAGGATCTCCTTGATCCGGTCGATGGTGGTGAGCACGAGGCCAACGGCATCGGACGTGACGGGCATGCCCTCACGGAAGCGATCCATCAGCGTCTCGGCCGCATGGGCAAGGCTCGCCAGGCGCGTCAGACCGATGAACCCGCAGGTCCCCTTGATCGTGTGGACCAGGCGGAAGATGTTGTTGAGGATCTCAGCATTGCCGGGGTCCTGCTCGAACTTGATCAGCTGCGTATCGGCGACATCGAGATTTTCGTTCGTCTCGGTGAGGAAGTCGCGCAAAAGGTCGTCCATCGTTCTATCCCCAGCGTTTCGCTTGTGTTTCGGGGCCTATGGCCGGGCTGAGTACAGCCCGCCCGGCCAGCGTGGTTTGCGTCAGGCCGCCCGGACCCGGGCGATGAAGGTGTCGACCTGGCTGCGCAGGCTGTTGGCCTGGTTGGAAAGGTCGGCGGCGGCATGGACGATCTCGGAGGAGACACGGCCGGTATCGTTGGCGGCATTGCTGACACCGACGATGGTGGTCGAGACTTCCTGCGTGCCGTAGGCGGCCTGCTGGACGTTCTGGGCGATCTCGCCCGTCGCCGCGCCCTGCTCCTCGACCGAGGTAGCGATCGCCGAGGAGATCTCGTCGATGCGACGGATCGTGCTGGAAATCGTCTCGATCGCCTTAACGACTTCGTTCGTGGAGCTCTGCACGGCGGTGATCTGGGCAGAGATCTCGCCCGTGGCCTTCGACGTCTGTTCAGCGAGCGTCTTCACCTCCATGGCCACCACCGCGAAGCCCTTCCCGGCTTCACCGGCACGGGCCGCTTCGATCGTCGCATTGAGCGCCAGCAGGTTGGTCTGCGAGGCGATGTCGGTGATCAGGTTGACGACCTGACCGATGCGCTGGGCGCTGGCTGCGAGGCTACGGACGGATTCGGCGGTGCTGCTGGCCTGATCGGTCGCCTCACCGGCGACCGCGGCCGCCATGCTCACCTGCTGACCGATCTCGCGCACCGAGGCTGACAACTCTTCCGCCGCAGAAGCAACCGTCTGGACGTTGGTCGTGGCCTGTTCCGCTGCTGCGGCGACAACAGTCGACTGGCGCGACGTCTCGTCGGCGGAGTTGCTCATGACGCCGGCGCTCTGCTCGAGCTGCGACACCGCGGCGGCAACCGAGCGGACGATGCCGGAGACCTCGGAGTCGAAGCGGTCGGCGAGCTCATTCATGGTCGCGCGCTTCTCGGTTTCCGCGCGCTGTGCTGCCACGACCTGATCCTTGCGCCCCTGGTCGGCCGCCCGGAGTTCCTGCAGCAGGCGCTCGGTGGCGTTCCAGATGTCGCCAATCTCATCCTTCGAGCGCCGCGGATCGATCTCGATGTCGAGCTTGCCGTCGGCAATCTCGGTGAGAGCCTTCGACGCCTTGACGAGCGGACGGCTCAGCAGCCGCGTACCGATCCAGGCTGCGAGGCCAATGCCGATCAGGAGACCGACGAGTCCGGTCAGCGCGATCGTCATCTGCTCCCGTGCGGCCTTCGCGACCATGGCGTCGCGGATCGGACCGACCTCTGCCTGGAGCTGCTCGGCATAGGCGTTGACGGATGTCTGCAGCGCCTTGCGGTTGGCTCGGTTCGCGTCGGTGTTGCCCTGGGCGTTCGAGGCTTCGGGACCCTCCTCCGTGGCGAGCCTCGCCGTTTCCGCCCGGAACTGACGGAAACCCGCGAGGTCGCTCGCCATCCGGTCGAAGAGCTGCGCTTCAGCCGGCGGCGTCAGAGCGCGCAGGCGCTCGACGACCTGATCGATGCGGTCGAGGTTCTTCACGATGCCTTCGGCGAAGGGCTTCGCCTTCTCAGCGTTCGACGACATGTAGGTGCCGCGCGACTCCATCACCACCGCAGTGATATACTTGTCGATCCGCTCGACAAAAAAGGCACGCTGGGCCGTCTGATCGAGCAGCATGGCCTCGTTCGCAGCGCTCTGCAGCTGACGATAGGACGTCGCACCGACGAGAACCGTCGCAGCTGCCAGGACGCCGACGATCAGAGAAATCTTGCCGTTGATCTTCATGTTCTTGCCCCATTGGTGCGCCAGGTCACCGTTGCATCGACCTTCGCCCGCACAGTCTATTCACTCGCCGCCTGCGTGACGGCTCGCCTCATGTCATTCTTTTCAATGTAATTGAGACCCTCGACGAGGACGTCTTGAACGACATTGAATTGTATTCTCCGATTTGTATTTTCCTTGATCGCGATAGTCATCGCGCTCAGATTGTATTTAGACAGCTTATCGAATTCCACAACGCCATTCGTGTATATTTCACGAAACGCCTCATCCGTGACGAATGCATCTGGGTCGATACTTAGCTCATTGAGAAGGCCTGCATCAGCAGTATAGACGAGCTTGGCAACGACATAACCTTGTACGTCACCCTCAGAGATCATCGGAACCGTGATGACCGGCAACTTTCGATACTCGAGCCCTTCGAGATAAACCTCCTCTTCGGACCCGGACTGGCCGACTGCCCAGTAGGCCGCACCGTAGCTCGAGCCGAGAGTGATGAGGCAGACCCAGAGTCCTATGAACAGGACCTTGATCATCGGTTCGACACCGGGTCGGCGATGCGGCTGTCGTAGGTACCGTCCCAATCCACATCGCGCATGACCTGGGACAAAATCCCCGAAACCTCCCGCGATGCTTCCAGGTTCAGAGCGAGAAGATCCCGGTCGTGCACGAGCTTCTCGCGCACATGCCGCAGACGCTTCGCCAGCAACTGGTCGGCCGCGACGTCGACATCGGTGATTTGCGCCCGGACGAGCTCCAACAGGGCGCGTGACTTCTGGCGGCTTGCAGCCTCGTAGTCGTAGGGCCGGCGCGAGGCCAACGCCTCAATTTCGGAATCGAGCAGGATCTCGAGGCGAGTCAAGACACTGGAGACGGCCTGCTGCGCCGGAGTCATCATGACGGCTCCCCACCGTTTTGGTCGATATCGAGTGACAGATCCGGCGCACCTGGGATCAGGGACGCACCAGCCTGGACGTCCATCGTCGCCGCGAGGGCGTGGTCGGACGCGGTTCCTGCCCGCTGTTCGGCCGCCGAGCGCATCTGGTCGGCAATTCCCACACCGCCGGCGGCGGCCATCTGGGCCGCGATCTTTTCGGCAAACATCGCCTTCCAGATATTGCCGCTGGTGCCGGACCCGAACACGGCCTCACCCGAGGCCGGCAGCATCGTCTCGACGAATGTGGTGAGCGCCATCGCCTCGAAGCGGCTGTAGACGTCGTCCGTCCGTCGCGCGCCGGCACCGCCCGCACCGCCAGCGAAGAGCGCCGCGTTGGTCTTGCGTGTTGCGAGTTCTCCGGAGGCGTCAGCGAGGTGCCGAGGCCGCGAACCCGCGGCCCTGTCGAGGACGGCCTCGAAGGCGAGCGCATCGACGGACGCACTGCGGGTCAACCGCCGGCTCGCTTCCGCATACTGGGCGGGGTCGGCGGCCCGAGCGACATCGAGGACGATGTCGGAGGGAGGGCGAATGCTCATCGGTGGGGCACCAGGCTCAACGACTTCTGTTGCTGGTACCCTGCTCCGCCTAGCTTACGGGAGGCTTGCACACCGTGCGAAACAGCGAGCGGAGAGCAATTTCTTCCATCGCCTTGCGCTCTTCTTGACGAGCCTGCTCGACCGACAGACGGTCGGTGGCCGTTTCGGCCTGCCGCAAACGCAGGCCCGCTTCGCGGACTACGGTCCGCTGCACGTCCGCCTTACGTTGCGTCTGATCGGCGCGGATCGCCACTTGGCGCAGGTGCTTCGCCGACTGTTCGACGAATAACCCGTGCAACTCGCAGTTCTCTCCGAGCGCCTCGAGCAGCAAGCGCTCTTCGGCAGCCAAGCGTTGCTGAACCTCCAGCGTCGCAGCGAGCGACTGCTGAGCCCGCTTGTGCAGTTGCGACTGCACAGTCACGATGCGTTGCATACGGCGAACACGCGGCTGCAGCATTCTCTACCCCGTCACCAGCCAATTACCGACCTCGCCGCTATAAATGGCCAGCAGCTCCTTGATCGTGAATAGAAGCAAAACATGCCTCCTGCTAGAAAAAATGGAATGGCGACAAAGAAAATAGGAACTGTCGGCGTCAGTTTGTTGACCAGGCCCGCCGCAAGATTGACAATGATCGAAAAAACGATGAAGGGGCTCGCCACCCTCAACGCGAGCAGGAATGCTTCCGCGAGTTGATCCGTGATAGCGATGACGGCAAACTGCGGGACAAATCCTTTAGTCGGCGGCATCGCATCGTAGGACGTGACAAGGCCGCGCAGCAACTCCCAATGCTGGTCCGTGACGAACAGCATGACCGTCGCCGTCATGGTCAGCAGGGTCGACAGCGCCGGGAGTTGCTCGCCCTCATCGACCATCGCGCCGGGCATGCCGCCAACGCCGATTGACTGCGCGATCACCACCGCAAAGGACTGCAAGGCCAGGTAGAAGAGGCGTCCGAGCAATCCGATCAGCAGGCCGATCGCCCCTTCAGAGGCGATCGCGGACAACAGACTCGCCGGCGTCGCATTCTCGGCAAGCGGCAGCACAGTCGGGTAGAGGGTCGGGGTCAGAGCCAACGAAACCGCAACGGCTATGAACAGGCGTACAGTCGCGGGAATGCGGCTGCTCGAAAAACCCGGCGCAATCAAGATGCAGCCCCCGACCCGGCAGAACACCAGGAACGCCGTGAGCAGCACCTCGGACGGCATAATCATCAGGAGATGCTGCCGAGCGCTTTGATCTCGACGCCGCGGGCGATCTCGACGTGGGAGAGCACAGGCAGCGACGGGAACATCCGCTCGATGATCATGCGCACATAGGGACGAGAGTCCGGAGCGGTGACGACGACGAACGACTGGTTCTGGCGCAAACGCTCGCGGATCGCCGCGGAGGCCTCAGTGCCGAACTGCTCGACCAGTCGTGGGTCGATGTCGAACTCGACGACATCACCCTTGCCGTCCCGCTTCAGACTCTGATGGAATGCGAGGTCCCAGCGATTGCCGAGGCGCAACACGTTGAGCACGCCGTTTTCGGCCAGGTCTCCGCAGATCTGCTGTGCAATCCGCATGCGCACATGCTCGGCGACCTGTTCGGAGCGGCGTGCATGCGGCACGATCTCCGCTACAGCCTCGAGGATCAACTTCAGGTTCCGGATCGAGATGCGCTCGGCGAGCAGCAGCTTGAGCACCGCCTGCAGCCCCGAGAACGAGATCTGAGCCGGGCAGATTTCTTCCACCAGACGTTTGTACTCCGGTTCCAGACGGTCGACGAGCGCTCGCATGTCTTTGTAAGACAAAAGCTGCGGCAGGTTGTTGCGGACGACCTCGGCGAGGTGGGTGAGCACGACCGACAGGTTGTCAATGGGCGCAAAGCCTTCGCGGCGCACCTCCGAAGCAAAGGCATCGGAAATCCAGACCGCAGGCAGACCGAAGGCCGGCTCGCGAACCTCGTCGCCGGGAACGCTCGGCTTGCGGCCGTCGCCGGTCACCACCAGGAGCTCACCGATCCTGAGCTCCTGACTGGCGACAACACTGCCATAGAGGCGGATCTGGTAGGTCTTCGTCGCCAGCCCAAGATCGTCAGAGATTTTCACTTCCGGGATGACGAAGCCATACTGCTCGGCGAACTTGCGCCGCATCTTGCCGACGCGATGGGAGAGCTCGGTGGGAGAGCGCAGGATCGTGGCCGCGAGCTGCTTGCCGACGACGAGTTCCAGCTCCGCGACGCGCAGCGACTCCTTGACGGACTCCTTGACCTCCCGAGCGTCATTCTCCTGTTTCTGGAGCTGCTGGGCGTCCCTGGCCGCCTGCTTGGCAGCCAGCTGCCTCGGAATGACGTAACCGACGAAGGCCATGACGCAGCCGAGCGTCATGAACGGCAGGGCCGGAAGACCGGGCACGATGGCGAAGGCGAACATCAGGGCTGCGGAAACGAAAAGCGCGCGGGGATAGGCACCGAGCTGGCCCAGGACCGCCTGCTCGGCGGACCCCCGTGTACCGCCCTTCGAAACCAGCAGGCCCGCTGCCAGCGAGACGATGACGGCGGGAATCTGCGAGACGAGGCCGTCTCCGACCGAGAGTCGGGTGTAGACATCCGCCGCTTCCGACAGCGGCATGCCGTGCCGCGTCGTGCCGATGATGATACCGCCGAAGATGTTGACGGCGATGGTGATGAGGCTCGCGATCGCCTCACCGCGCACGAACTTCGAGGCGCCGTCCATCGAGCCGAAGAAGGCGCTCTCCTCCTCCAATTCACGACGCCGGTTCTGAGCTTCGTTGTCGTCGATGAGCCCGGCTGCGAGGTCGGCGTCGATCGCCATCTGCTTGCCGGGGATCGCATCGAGCGTGAACCGGGCGCCCACCTCGGCGATGCGGGTCGCACCCTTGGTGATGACCAGGAAATTGACGATGACGAGAATGAGAAAGACGATGATGCCGATGACAAAGTCGCCGCTCATCACGAACTGCGAGAAGCCTGCGATGACGTGACCCGCCGCTGTCACGCCCTCGTTGCCGTGCGCCAGGATCAGGCGCGTCGTCGCGATCGAGAGCGCGAGCCGCAGCAGGGTGGCGATCAGCAGGATTGTCGGGAAAGACGAGAACTCGAGCGGCTTCTGGATCCACAGCGCCACCATCAGGATGAGCACGGAGATCGCCACCGACAGCGCCAAGCCGATGTCGATGAGAAATGTCGGGATCGGCAGAAACAGAACAGCCAAGATTGCGACGATGCCGAGGGCGAAGGCAACGTCGTTCAGAGACTTTCGTTCCGCAACCGGCTTACCGACCAAGGTGGCGTTGGACGTCTTCACTGCAGATCCCCCCGAAGCAGCCGTCAGTAACCGGTAGCAATCCGGCCGTAGACTTCTTCCGTGAAGGCGAAAATCTGCGCCCCGATAAAAGTGCCCGTCAGGGCCGTCACCACCAGAATCGTGATGATCTTCGGAATGAAGGTGAGCGTCATTTCCTGGACCTGCGTCAGCGCCTGGAACAACGCAATCGCTATACCGACCACCATGGCGGCCGTGACGGCCGGTCCGGCCGCCAGAATGACCGTCCAGATCGTCGACTGAACGATATCGAGAGCGTCGGATTCGTTCATGATCAGGCGATCACGACGCCGTCGTCGAGCGTCAAAGTCTTGCCATCGACGAGGGTCAGCAACGGCCCTTCGTTGGTGATCTTCACGGATTTGACCTCACCACTGATCGTTCCGTCGGCTGACGTAACGTTCCGGCCGATCATGTTTTCCGCCAGACTCAGCGCCGACGAGGTAAGAAGCGAATCGAGCTTGCTGTTGAGCTGGACACTCTGTTCGACCTGTGAAAAGGACGCCAGCTGCGCAATGTATTCGGTCGAGTCCATTGGCTTGGTAGGGTCCTGGGTCTTCATCTGCGTTACCAGCAGACGAAGGAAAGTCTCCTGATCCAGGGTCGAGCCTTGCGAGCGCGGAGCCGTCGAGCTGTACTGCAGCGTGTTTGCGCCGAGCGCCGTCAAATCGGTCATCGCAATTTTCCTTTCCGCTCTGCCGTCGCCGGCGTGTCAGGCCGCCACAGCGACAGGCGCCGGCATGGGCCGGGCGAGGATATCGGCCTCAACGGGCAACAACCGGCGGATCTCGCGAAGCGCATCGAAGCAACGGCCCGAGCCCACGAGGGCTTCGGCGTTGGCGAGGCCAGATAGGATGGGCTCGCTGACGAAAGCCGCGCGTGTCTGATGCAGGAGCCCGCTGAAAAGCTTCTCGGCCGCATAGGCGTTTTGCGGCTCCATCAGTGCCGCCTGCAGCACGAAGTAGAGCTGCCGCAGCGGCGTTGTCGTGTCTTCCGGCTGCAGCACATGCCCCTCCAGAAGGAACGTGGCGTCATTCAGCAGCTCGAGCGTCACCTTGCGGTTAGCACGCAGAACAGCGCCGTTGATGAAGACCCGATCGCCCGCCTTGAGAGTGAGTTGCATGGCCTTGCTCATGTCAATCCGTCCCTTACGGTCCTGTTGATCTCGATCAAGCCGACAAAGCTCTGGGAGGCACCGCTGAGGAGACGGTCCGCCTCTCGAATGACCCACAGCCCGATCGAGATGAGGTCAGTGCGCAGCGCATCGGACAGACTGTTGCCCGGGTCCGCCAGGTCGGAAATCAGAAAGCCCCAGAGCTGCTGGATGTAGCGCACGGCCTCCGTCGCCTGGGCCGATCGTGGATCGCCGGCGGCGGCACGTGTCAGCAGATCGATGCCATGATCGAACGCCACCACCTCGCGGCTACGGCGCTCCTGCGAGTCGTCATCCACGATCTCTGCATAGGACATCCTGTACATGTTCACTCCGCCTATCAGCGATAGTTGAGGATGCTGAGATTCATGATCTTCGACGTCAGTGAGTATGACATCTCAATCTGCGTACTCAGCAGGTCGATCTCCATTTTTTTCTCGGCAGGGTCGACCCGTTCTTGCGAGTTTATGCGATTTGCAAGAATGTCGATTTCCAGCGAAAGTCGATCGTTGGCGACCTTGATCTCCCGCTGAACGACACCGAGTCGAGCCTGTATGCTTGACAACCCAGATAAGCCTTCGGCCAACGTCTTGGTGGCGTGATCCACCAACACCTGCCGGGTGTCGGGGCGCAGTTCGCCGATACCCAGTTGCGACAAAGCCGAAAATGCCATGGCAAGCTTGCGCAGCCCTGCCTCATTGGCGGTCGCCGACGTATCGACTGTCCGGCTGCCCGAAATCCGGCTCTGCTGCGCCTCGTCACTGGCTGACGACCAGTTGGCCTTCCAGGCAGTTTCTCCGAAGAGATCGGCAAAGGTACCGTCCAGGAAGGCCTGCATGTCGACCGGCGAGATCGTGCTGACGAGAGGGCTCGACTGCGGATCGGTGGCGGGAAGGCCGAAGGCGGCGGAGAAGGCCGCATCAACTGCTTGCTTCGGGGCACCGTCGATTTCCGTCATCGGCTTGACCGAGGTGTTGGTGCCACCAAACAGATAGGATCGGCCGTCACTGGCGTTGAGTGCGTTCTGCAGGACAACGAGGGCCGAAGCGGCCTGATCCTGCAGGAGCGTTAGGCCCTGCTCCGAGGCCGGAAGCGCGAGCGTCGTCTTCAGCAGTTCGTTGGTCGTGTCCGAAACGCTCTTCAAGACGACCTGCGTCTGGTCGAGGCGCGCCGAGGCCAAGGCGTTGCCGTCGCGAAGGGCGCCGAGATTGTCGAACGTGCTGCGCAGCGAGACCAAGCGGCCGGCCGTGGCTCCCAGCGTCGCACCGACGTCTGCGTGTCGTCCGGTGACCACCTCCTTGGTCGCCTCCGCCAATTGCTGCTGAAGGCTGAGGAGATTTGTCCGTGGCGCAGTTGTAAACGTGAGTGTGGAGATGAAGCTGGTCCGCATAGGACTATCCTACTGAAGCGAGCAACGTCTTAAATAGCTCGTCGATGATGGAGATCAGCTTTGCCGACGCAGCGTAAGATCGTTCCAACTGCAACTGATTTGCGTACTCGTCGTCGAGATTGACGCCGGTGGCGTTCGACAGAGCATCCGAGGCGCGCGCGAGAATCGACGTCTGATAGTCGGCATTCGTCCCCGTCGTCTGACGCATGCTCTCGAGCCAGCCGACCGAAGCGGACGCGAAATCGGCAAGGCCGCTGGATGTCGAAAGCCCGGCATCCGCGTCGAATGTCTGGGCGGCGGAAGTCGAGACAGCAAGGTCCAGCAGGCGATCCGGATAGGCGGCTGCGCCAGTGGGGTTGTAGCGATAAGCTGCCCCGTTGATTCCGCCGTCGCGAATGAGTTCGGCTGAGCCGCCGAGCGACGGGTCGACGGCGGGGTTGAGCCGGATCCTTCCGGCGATACCAGCATCCCCGACGCCAGGGATGGTCGGGTCGCCGGCATCGAATACGCCTGCCCTGGCAGGACCGCCGGCCCCCGACTGGTCGAGTTCGGCGAAGGCGGCGATGACGCCCCTTGCGACTTCGTCGAGTTGCAGCTGGTAGGTTGCCGTCACTTCGTCGCGCAGTCGCGCCAATCCGGCGAGGCGTCCGTCGCGCAGGGGCATGCCTGCGGAATCGCTCGTCACCGGGACGCCGTCGATCATCACCGCATTGCCGACGGTATCGGCCAGGTAGATATTCGTCGGCTCGAAGGTGACGGTCCGCGCCTGTTGTTCGAACAGTGTTACGCCACTGTCGGTGTAGAGCGCGAGATCGTTGTTGTCCCGCGTGATCGTGCTGATGCCGAGCTCCTCCGACAGCGCGGCGACAACGGCATCGCGCTTGTCGAGGGCGTCAGTGACATCTCCGCCCAGCGCCGTGCCCGAGACCACGGCGTTGTTGAGGCTCTCGAACCGGCCGAGCAGGTCGTTGATGCGAGACACGGAGTTCGCCATGTCCGCATCGGCGTTGCGGCGGACGTCGATCACCGCCGATGCCGCCCGGTTGAGCGAATCTGCGAGTTCGAGGCCGGCCGTCACCACAGCCTGGCCGAACAGAGGGTCGTCCGGCGCATTGCCGTATTGGGCGACGGCCGTCGAGAAGCTGCCGATCTTGGCCGCCGGTGACTGTTGCAGGGCCGGATCGCCGACCGTTTCCGCAAGCTGCTTCAGTCCGTCGAGCACAGCCTGGCCGCCCGCCGCCCGCGAGGTAGCGTCGAGCATGCGGTTGTAAAGCGACCCGTCGGCCGCCCGCGTCACCTGAGGGATGCGGGCGGCGCCATCGGCGGTAGTGATCGTCGTGGCGATCTTGCGCGAGTATGTCGGGTCGTTCGCCCCCGCGATATTGCGCCCGGAGACAGAGATCTGTGTCGACGTCGATTGCAGCGACGATCGCGCAGTATTTAGCGCAGTGGTTAAGCTCATCCCCGCCCCCGAACATGTCTGCGGATTTTACCCCGCGACATCACCGCTTGAGGTTCATCAAGACGTCCATCAGCTCGTTACCGGTCTGAAACGTCTTCGAGTTCGCCGTATAGTCGCGCTGGGCGATGATCATCTCGGTGAGTTCGTCGGCCATATCGACGTTCGACTGCTCGAGGGCGCCGGAGATGACGGCGCCGTAGCCGCCTTCGGTCGGGAAGCCCATCTGCACGTCACCGGAATCGATGGTCGTGGCGAAGACGTTGCCCGCCAGCGGCTGCAGGCTGTCCGGGCTCGAGACGTCCGCCAGCGGAATGCGGAAGGCCGCTGCCTTCGTGTTGTTTTCGTAGACCGCATAAACCGTGCCGTC
>JAESGX010000110.1_pt1 | contig 84938 bp, 92 predicted proteins | sample 9269801 | NCBI WGS metagenome assembly JAESGX01 (sample SAMN16773122, study PRJNA677054) | algae metagenome | isolation source: Pleurocapsa minor GSE-CHR-MK-17-07R and co-occurring heterotrophs from wet... | place: USA: Lower Calf Creek Falls, Grand Staircase Escalante National Monument, UT ... | reverse complement strand
ATCCAGCACGTCCGGACGGTTGGTCGCGGCGATCACGATCACGCCTTCGCCGCCTTCGAAACCGTCCATCTCCACCAGCAGCTGGTTGAGGGTCTGCTCGCGCTCGTCGTGCCCGCCGCCCAGGCCGGCGCCGCGATGACGGCCAACCGCGTCGATTTCGTCGATGAAGATGATGCACGGCGCGTGCTTCTTGGCCTGTTCGAACATGTCGCGCACGCGGCTGGCGCCGACGCCGACGAACATCTCGACGAAGTCCGAACCGGAAATGGCGAAGAACGGCACCTTGGCCTCGCCGGCGATGGCGCGCGCCAGCAGGGTCTTGCCGGTACCGGGCGAACCGACCATCAGCACGCCGCGCGGAATGCGCCCGCCGAGCTTCTGGAACTTGCCGGGGTCGCGCAGGAATTCGACCAGCTCGCTGACCTCTTCCTTGGCCTCGTCGCAGCCGGCGACGTCGGCGAAGGTCACCTTGATCTGGTCCTCGCCCTGCAGCTTGGCGCGCGATTTGCCGAAGGACATGGCGCCCTTGGTGCCGCCGCCGCCGCCCTGCATCTGGCGCATGATGAAGATCCAGAAACCGATGATCAGCAGCACCGGCAGGAAGTTGAGCAGGATCACGCCCAGCGAGATGCCGCTGGCCGGTTCGTCCTGCAGGATCTCCACGTTCTTGTTGCGCAGCACGTTGACCAGGTCGCGGTCATATGGGCCGTTGGTCACGGCCTGCTGGCCGTTGCTGAGCTTGTACTGCACCTGGGTCACGTTGCTGCGGCTGTCGCCGCTGAAGGTGACTTGCTGCACGCTGCCGTTGTCCACCTGATCCAGGAATTCGGAATAGGTGGTTTTCTGCGCGGACGCGCCGCCCAGCTTCGGGGAAAAGCTCTGGAACACCACCATCAGCACGACGGCGACGACTACCCACAGCAGAAGATTCTTGGTCAAGTCGTTCATCCTCATTGACTCCGGTGTTCCTTATATCGCGATTGCCGATTGGATTCGATCATTTCATTTCATTTTCGCAAGCCTGGACTGCCCCAGCGCATAGACTTCCGGCGAACGTCTGCGCGAAGCATCCGGCTTGCGGATCAGTACTTTTTCGTAGCGCCGCCTCAGTTCGCGCACGTAGTCATCGAAACCGGTGCCCTGGAACAGCTTGATCAGGAACGCGCCGCCGGGTTTCAGATGGCCGTCGGCGAACTCCATCGCCAACTCGGCCAGATGCATCATGCGCGGCTGGTCGACCGCGTCCACACCACTCTTATTGGGGGCCATATCCGACAGCACAAGGTCTACCTGCTGGCCACCGAGCATCGCCCGCAGCTGGGATAGAACGTCATCTTCCCTGAAATCCCCATGAAGGAACTCCACCCCGGCCAGACTGGGCATTTCCAGGATATCCATCGCCACCACCCGGCCGCTGTCGCCCAGCGCCTTGCGCACATATTGCGACCACCCGCCCGGCGCCGCGCCCAGGTCCACCACCACCATGCCGGGCTTGAGCAGACGATCGCGCTCGATCAGTTCTTCCAGCTTGTAAGCGGCGCGCGAACGCAGACCCTCGGCCTGCGCCTTCTTCACGTAAGGGTCGGCGAAGTGCTCGCGGAGCCAGCGTTGGCTGCTTTTGCTGCGGGTGGCCATGGGGGCTCTTGGCGTGTCCCGGAATGCGCGCCGGCAGCCGGTAGTGAGAGGGTACGACGGGACCACATGATACCCTGAAGCCCCTTCAAGCCCCGTACCGCAGCGCATGCCCAACGCTTTGACCTCCGCCCAGACCCGCTTCCTGCGCGGCCAGGCACACGGCCTGAAAGCCCTGCTGCAGATCGGCGCCAAGGGCCTGACTCCGGCCTTCCTTGCCGAGCTGGACGGCGTGCTGGAACAGCATGAGCTGGTCAAGGTGAAAGTGGGCGCCGAGGACCGCGAGGCGCGCGACGCGATGATCGCGGAAATCGCCGATAAATTTGGCGCCGCCACCGTTCAGCGCATCGGCCATGTCGTGGTCCTGTACCGGCCCAGCAAGGATCACCGCCATATCGTTTTGCCGAGAGCGTGAATCAAGCGCCGGAGTGGATTGCGCACCTGCTTCCACGACCCCTCATTCTTCATTTCCGATTCCCGCCTCACCATGCAGCTGACCCACGAACTCCCCGACTACGCCTACACCCTGCGCAGCGCCGACGGCCGCGGCGCCATGATCAACGACAAGGCGCTGAGCGCCAGCTTCATCCTGTCTCCGAACGCCTTGATCGAAATGTGGCCGGTGACCACCGCCACCGCGCTGGCGCCGGAAGATTTCGCGCCGCTGCTCGCGCTCGATCCGGAGCTGGTGCTGCTAGGCACCGGCGAACGCCAGGTTTTTCCCTCGCCCGCGGTCATGGCCGCCTGCTTGACCCGCGGCATCGGCATCGAAGTGATGACCAACGCGGCGGCGGCGCGCACGTTCAATGTGTTGGCGGGCGAAGGCCGGCGCGTGGTGGCCGGATTTCTGCTGGATTCGTAGCAATCAAAAGTCGCAGAGCCAGCTCGGCTGGAAGACGCTAACGCCTGGGCAGATACAGCAGAGGGTCCACCGGCTTGCCGTTGTAGCGGATCTCGAAGTGCAGCATGTCGCGCGCGGCGCCGCTGCGGCCCATTTCCGCGATCTGCTGGCCGGCTTTCACGTTCTGGCCTTCGTTGACCAGGCGCTTGCGGTTGTGGCCGTACGCGGACAGCCATGCTTCGCTGTGCTTGATGATGATCAGTTCACCGTAACCCACCAAGCCTGCGCCGGAATACACCACCACGCCGTCGCCGGCCGCGCGCACCGCTTGCCCGCCGCTGCCGCCGATGTCCACGCCCTGCTTGGTCGCATCGCCGGCCACGAAGCGGCCGATCACCTGGCCTTCGGCCGGCCAGCGCCAGGCGAAACCGCTGCTGCTCGGCGTGGGCGCTGGCTGCGGCGCCGCGGGCTTGGCGGGCACGGTCGCGGGCGGCACTCGCGGTGGAACGGAAGGCCGCGAGCCCCGCGGCGCGGTGACCGCGGTGCCGCCGGACGGATACAGGCGCAGGCTCTGCCCGGGATAGATGACGTAAGGCGGAACGATGCTGTTCCAGGCGGCCAGATCGCGGAAATCGATGCCGTTGCGGAACGCCAGTCCGTACAGCGTGTCGCCGCGCTGCACGCGCGCGGTAACGCCGTACTTGGGTTTGGAAACGATCCGCTGCGCGCTGCCGGAAGAGGGCGTTTCGCGTACCACGGTGCTGCTGCAGGCCGCCAGCAAACCAACTGCGCCGATGACGAGCAATGCCGCCAGCGAATGGATCAAGCGTTTATTGGTCATCGTTGCGCTTCATTCCTTTATTCGTTTCCCATCGACTTCGTCGGACGTTGGAAAGACCGGCTCGATGCGTGCGTGTTCCAGCGGCGCGGCGCAAGTGCAGGCGATCGAGAAGCTCAACCGACAAAGCGCTGGAACAGCTCACGTATCGCCACGCCGCCGCCGCCGATCAGGATACCGAAGTATATGAGCGTGGCGACGTTGGACGCATGGCCGAGCAGCATGGCGCCGCCATCGCGCTGGATCAGGCCTACGGCATAGAACAGCAGGGCGAGGCCCGGCAGCGTGTTGCTGAAGGGTATGAAGCCGAAGGGCGCCATCAACAGCAGCGCTGCGAGGATGAACGCCAGATTATTGAACAGGTTCTGTGCGCTGCCTTCGACAAAGAAACGCAGCCGATGCGGGTGGCTGACTTTTTCGAGACGCCTTACCCAGACCATGCCCCGCATCAGTCCGGATCGCAGCCTGGCGGCCGGCAACGCTCTGCGCTTGAGCTTGGCGGGCAGCCACAGCGGCCGCCCCGCCAGGCGGCTGATGCCGACCATCAAAATCGCCGCGCCGAACACCGTGCTCACCCCCGGAATCGAGACAGGGATAAGGAACACGAGCGTCAGCAGCACCGTCAACAGCAGCAGGCCTTCGTTTCCGAACACCTCGAGCAACTTGCCGAGGGTCAGATGATCGTCCGGCAGATCGTCGATGATCGCCGTTAATTGCTCACGCAGCGTGGCGGCATCGGGGCCGCGCGGTTCGGGTTCGTGGGTCATGCGGCGCCGGCCTGTTTCAACATGCGGCGACAATTCAGTCCAGGGTGCCGGACAGCAGCGGCACGAATACCACCGGCGCCAGGATGGTTTCGTCCACGCCGCCGTCCGCGCGCTTGACCAGCTTGACCAGCGACTGCGAGGAAGCGCCGCCCACCGGCGCGACCAGGCAGCCGCCGATGGCGAGTTGATCGATCAACGCGTGCACCAGCGCGGGCGCCGCGGCGGTGACGATGATCGCGTCGAAGGGCGCGTGTTCCGGCCAGCCGATGCGGCCGTCATCGTGCTTGCTGCGCACGTTCATGCCCAGCTGGCGCAGGCGTTTGCGCGCCTGCCGCAGCAGGTCGCCGATGCGCTCCACGGTATGCACTTCCAGGCCCAGCGCGGCCAGCACCGCGGCCTGATAGCCCGACCCGGTGCCGATCTCCAGCACTTTTTTCGGCGCGTGCTGCAGCAGCGCTTCGGTCATCCGCGCCACCACCCAGGGCTGGGAAATGGTCTGGCTGTGGCCGATCGGCAGCGCGGTGTCTTCATAGGCGCGCGTGGCCAAGGCTTCATCGACGAACAAGTGCCGCGGCACGGTGCGGATGGCGTTCAGCACGTTCTCGTCGCGGATCCCGTTCTCGCGCAAACGCTCGACCAGCCGGTCGCGCACGCGCTGCGAGGTCATGCCGGTGCCCACCGCCTCGGTCTGCAGGCGCGCGCGCGGAGTCATGCCGAGGCTGCCAGCGACGCGCTCAAACCGCCGACCCAGCTGGCGACCTTTTCCAGCGCCTGGTAGCGGGTCAGATCGACATGGATCGGAGTGATGGAAATGAAACCGGTGCGCACCGCGTGGAAATCGGTGCCGGGGCCGGCGTCCTGCTCCTGCCCGGCCGGACCGATCCAGTACACGGTGCCGCCGCGCGGATCGGGCTGCGGCAGGCAGGCTTCGGAACGGTGGCGGTTGCCCAGACGGGTGACCTCGAAACCCGCGACTTCATGCCACGGCAGATCCGGTACGTTGACGTTGAGGATGGTGTCGGCGGGCAGCGGATCGGATTTCAGCCTGGCCACGATTTCCACCGCGGCGCGCGCGGCGGTGTCGAAGTTTTTCGGATTGTGGTCCGCGGTGACCAGCGACATCGCCACCGCCGGCAGGCCCAGGAAACGCCCTTCCATCGCGGCCGACACCGTGCCGGAATAGATCACGTCGTCGCCCAGGTTGGCGGAATTGTTGATCCCGGACACCACGATGTCCGGCTCGATCTGCAGCATGCCGGTCAACGCCAGGTGCACGCAGTCGGTCGGCGTGCCGGCAACGCGCCAGGTCTGCTCGTCGAGCCGCTTGATGCGGATGGGCAGGTCCAGGGTGAGCGAATTGCTGGCCCCGGAGCGGTCGCGGTCCGGAGCGACCACCAGCACTTCATGGCCGACGGCGCGCAGGCCCTCCGCAAGGATTCGGATGCCGGGGGCGTCAACGCCGTCGTCGTTACTTACCAGTACGCGCATGAGGGTCCTCGAGTGCGCGTCCATGATACCGGATGCGGATGACGCCTTCCCGCACGCCTGCGCTTGGGAGCTGTAAAGCGCCTTAAACGCGGACAAAGGCGGATAAGGCGGATGAAAGAAAGGGGTTTGTTCGCGCTTGTCAGTCTTTTGGCCCTGCTCCGCGTCAAACAAGAACGCTTGCGCTGGAACGTACAAAGGCCGCTTGTGGGGCACGCACGCCACGCACTAACCTGCGCGCATGCCACCTTCCGATGAAGAACAAGACGATGCGGCGCTGTTTCGCGAAGCGATAGGGCCGGTCAAGCCGTTGCCGCAATCGGCGCCCGCGCCGCGCCGGCCTAAGCCCAGGCCTGCCGCGCGCATGGCCGAACGCGACGAGATCGACGCGCGCAGCGAGTTCAGGCGCGGACTGCAGGACCTGTCGGCGCTGGCCGCCGGAGACACCTTGAGCTACCGCAGCGACGCGGCGCCCGCGCAGGTTTTCCAACGATTGAAGCGCGGCGCCTATTCGGCCCAGGACGAACTGGATCTGCACGGCGCCACGATGGCGCAGGCCGAGCCGCTGCTGAGGAGATTTCTGGCCGAAGCGGAAGCCTCCGGACTGGGGTGCGTGCGCATCATCCACGGCAAAGGCATGCGCGAGGACGGCGGGCTGCCGGTGCTGAAGAATCTGGTGGACCGCATGCTGCGCCAGCGCGCCGGGATACTGGCGTTCTATTCCGCGCCGGCCGCGCAGGGCGGTACCGGTGCGGTGCTGGTATTGCTGGCAAGACGCTAAGGCCTGATCCGGCTGGACACCGGATGAAGCTGATCCGACCTACTTCGACGCCGAGGCTTGCTTCAGGCGTTTATCGGGCGGATTGACCCACATCACCTGGATTCCGCGGCGTCTGGCGGTGCGCTCGACATAGGCGATATAAGCCTCGTCCTTGCTGATGGTGTGTAAGGACACAGGCGCCGTTGTCTGGGGCTGGGGCGCCGCGGCCTCTTTGGGCGTACTGGCGCAGGCAGCCAGCAGCAGCATCGGCGCAAGGACGGATGCGCAGCGAACGATGGTTTTCATGATCTTCTCCCTGTTGCACGTGTGGACGAAAGCTACGGCCCGGCTCGAATGGAGAAATGCATGAATACCGCGCCTCAACTTGGCTTATACGCCCGCCATCGAGGGGCACTAGTGCCCGAATTAGCTTTCCGACGAACGGTCTCGACTTTGCGTGCCGTCGGTGATTTCTCCCAGCTCCTGCAGCACGGCGGTCGCATAGCTGCCCGGCGGCAAGGAAAAGGAAAGACGCAGCACAGACGGTTCCGGCCATTGCCACGACAGGTTTTGGGGGATCAGCCTCAGCGCCCGACGCTCCTGCTTCAACCCGGCTTTTTCCAGGCCCTGACGCAATGCGAGCGCGTCTTCGTCGGCCAAGGCCGACAGCTCGACGGCAGCGCACGCGTCAGTGCTGCGCAGCGCGCCTTCGCCCCACAGCGGCGCGCTGGGATGGATATCGAAAGCGGCCAGACGCTGCGCCAGGATTTCGTCGAAAGGTTCGGGGCCGAACACGCTGCGGCTGCCGGCCAGTATCCACACTTCGCCGGCTAGGGCGGTTTCCCAGCTGGCGTCGCGCACGCGCGCGGCCAGCGCGCGGTTGAACAATTCCGAGCGCGCCGCCGAGAGCAGGATCGAACGCTGATCGCGGCGCACGCGGTGCCCCGCGAACATCGCCAGCGCGGCCGCCACATTGCCGCCCTCGCGGCCGAAACGCTGTTCGCCGAACCAGTTGGGCAGACCGTGCGCGACTATGCGCGCGAGCCGCGCTTCGATCACCTCGCGTTCGCCCCGCACCTCGCGCAGCGCCAGCACGAAACGATTGCCGGCCAGCGCGCCACGCGGCAGCTTGCGGTTATGCCAGATAGCGTCCAGCACGCGCACTGCTTGCCCCGGAACCAGCCCGGCTTGGTCGGAGTTCAATACCGAAACATCGGGCGCGGCGCGCTTGGGCAGATGCACGCTGAAACGCTGGCGCGTCACCGCGTGCCGGTCCTTCATGCCGGCGTAGCCGATCGCCATTTCAGGCAGCTTGGCCCATTCGGCCAGACGCTTGGCCACGGCCGACGTGGTCAAGCCGCGTTTCTCGATGGTCAGCAGCAGGTGCTCGCCCTCGCCGCTGGGCTCGAAACCCGGAATCTCCTCGACGAAAAAATCCTCCGGTGTGCTGCGGACGATCGCGCTCAGCACCGGCGCGCCGAAGGCGCGCGGCAGGGTTTCGCTCACGCCTGCACCAGCAGCACCACCGCCTGCGCGGCGATGCCTTCGCCGCGCCCGGCGAAGCCCAGCCGCTCGCTGGTGGTGGCCTTGACGCTGACGTCGCCCACTTCCACGCCAAGATCCTCGGCCAATACGCTGCGCATCGCTTCGGCGTGCGGACCGACCTTGGGCGATTCGCAGATCACGGTGATGTCGGCATTGCCGACGCGCCAGCCGCCGTGCTCGCCGAGCAGCCGGTGGCAGCGACGCAGGAACGCGCGGCTGTCGGCGCCTTTCCACTGCGGGTCGGACGGCGGGAAATGCCGGCCGATATCGCCCAGCGCCAGCGCGCCGAGCATGGCGTCGCACAGGGCGTGAATGACCACATCGCCATCGCTGTGCGCCAGCACGCCGCGGTCATGCGGCACGCGCACGCCGCCGAGCATAAGGTGATCGCCCTCGCCGAAGGCGTGCACGTCGAAACCTTGGCCGATGCGGATATTCAATGGAGTGCGCATGGATGTATACCGCTGCCTGTCTTGGAGGACTGCGTAGGAGCGGCCCCTGGGCGCGAGCTTTTCATGGCTTCCAGAAGAGAGCTCGCGCCCGTGGGGCGCTCCTACAAAGTGCGCTGCGAAAGTATGAACTCGAACCGCGCCAGGTCCGCCGGCGTGGTGACCTTGAAATTATCCTCGCTGCCTTCAATCAGCAGCGGGCGCAGGCCCTGCCGCTCCATCGCCATTGATTCGTCGGTCGCCTCGACATCCGCCCTGGCCGCATCCTCCAGCGCGCGCGACAGCTGCAGGCGGCGGAACAGCTGCGGGGTCAGCGCGCGCCACAGGTTCGCGCGCGGTTCGGTGGCGTCGATGCCGCCATCGCTGCCCGCCCGTTTCAGCGTATCGCGCACCGGTGCGGCCAGGATCGCGCCCACCGGATCGCCGCGCCCGCGTTCCAGCAGCTGCTGCAGATCCTGCAGCGCGAGGTTGGGCCGCGCCGCGTCGTGCACCAGCACGAAATCATCCGCCTTCACCGTGTCCGGCAACGCATGCAGCGCCGCCAGCACCGACTGCGCGCGGGTGTCGCCGCCCGCGCAGGTCAGCACCGGCTTGCCGGCATACGCGCGCCAGCCCGGCCAGTCGGCGTCGTCGCCGGAAATCGCCACCAGCGCGCCCTCCACCGCCGGATGGGCCAGCAGTGCGCCCAGCGTGTATGCGATCAGCGGTTGCCCGGCGACCTGCAGATACTGCTTGGGAACCGCGCCGCCGAAACGGGTGCCGCGGCCGGCGGCGGGAACCACGGCCCATATGCCGGGCATCAGCGTTGCGGTTCCACTGCAGCGGCAGGCTGCGCATCTTCGACGACCGGCGTGGGCGCCGATTCGACCACGCGATAGAACTTCTCGCCCGGCTTGATCATGCCCAGCTCGCTGCGCGCGCGCTCCTCCACCGCGGCTTCGCCGGATTTCAGGTCTTCCACTTCGGCCGCCAGCGCGTTGTTGCGCTCCTGCAGGCCGCGGTTTTCGCGCTTCTGGTGGATCACCTGGTTCTGCAGCCCGGACACTTCGCCCCAGCTCTTGTCGCTGAACCACAGCCGGTATTGCAGCCAACCCAGCAGCAGGGCCAATCCCAGCAGCAGCCAGCCCCAGCGCCGCATCGCTTACCGCTTCAGCGAAACGAAGGCGTCGCGCCCGGCATAGCGCGCACTCTTGCCCAGCGATTCCTCGATGCGCAGCAGCCGATTGTACTTGGCCACGCGGTCGCTGCGGCACAGCGAACCGGTCTTGATCTGGGTGGCGGTGGTGGCGACCGCGATGTCGGCGATGGTGGTGTCCTCGGTTTCGCCGGAGCGGTGCGAAACGATGGCCGCGTAGTTCGCGTGGTGGGCCATGGCGATGGCTTCCAGCGTCTCGGTCAACGTGCCGATCTGGTTGACCTTGATCAGGATGGCATTCGCGGTGCCGGATTCGATGCCCTGCTTGAAGATGCGCGGATTGGTCACGAACAGATCGTCGCCGACCAGCTGCACTTTCTTGCCCACGCGCTCGGTCAGCAGCTTCCAGCCGGCCCAGTCGTCCTCGGCCATGCCGTCTTCGATGGTGACGATGGGGTATTCGGCCGCCCAGCCGGCCAGGAAATCGGTGAACTGCTCCGAAGTCAGGCGCTTGCCCTCGCCCATCAGATGATATTTGCCGTTTTCGTAGAACTCGGTGCTGGCCACGTCCAGACCCAGCAGGACGTCCTCGCCCGCCTTGTAGCCGGCCCTGCCGATCGCTTCCAGGATCGTATCCAGCGCCTCCACATTGCTGCGCAGATCGGGGGCGAAACCGCCCTCATCGCCCACCGCCGTGCTCAGGCCGTGGCCTTTCAGCACCGATTTGAGCGCATGGAAAATCTCGGCGCCGGCCCGCAGCGATTCGGCGAAGGTATCGAAACCGACCGGCAGCACCATGAACTCCTGCAGGTCGACGTTATTGTCGGCATGCGCGCCGCCGTTGATGATGTTCATCATCGGCACCGGCAGCGTCACGTCGCTGCCGTTGGCCAAGTGCTGCCAGAGCGGCAGCTGCTTCGACGCGGCGACCGCGTGCGCGTTGGCAAGGGAAACACCCAGCAGCGCGTTCGCGCCCAGACGGCCCTTGTTCTCGGTGCCGTCGATATCGATCAGGCGGCGATCCAGCCCTTCCTGATCCGCAGCGTCGAAACCAGCCAGCGCATTGGCGATGGCGCCGTTGACGTTGGCCACCGCGTGCTGCACGCCCTTGCCCAGATAGCGCGTCTTGTCGCCGTCGCGCAGCTCCACCGCTTCCTTGGAACCGGTCGAGGCGCCCGAAGGGACCATGGCGCGGCCGAAGGAGCCGTCGGCGAGCGTGACCTCGGCTTCGAGCGTGGGATTGCCGCGGCTGTCGAGGATTTCGCGGGCGTGGATTTTGGTGATGGAAGTCATGGGCAGGGGAATTTAATCAGGGAAGGGGTCAAAAACTTTGTTCTTCTATACCAGTCAGTTTCATCAAATGACGAAGCAAGCCTATCTTCAATGCGCCGTTGCCATGAATCGGGAGAGAGATACGCTCTTGTCGCCCCGTCTTGGTGTAGATGTGGTGGCTACCGCTGATCCTCCGTAATTCCCACCCATGGCGCTCCAGGATGCGTGCGAATTCCTTTCCGCTGATCGATTTCACACTGCGATATCCATGACAAAGTCTGTGGGATCAAGGGTGATGTGCTGCAAGTCGACTGACAGGCATCCATCCACGGCTTCATACAGATGAGTCAGTAACTCTTCAAAGCTTTCGCCTTGAGTGACGCAACCGGGTAGTGAGGGCACTTCGGCCCAGTAGCCGCCCTCTTCCGCTTCATGAACTATGACTTTGAGCTTCATTGTTATTCTCGAGGTTTTGCGCCGGTCAAAGTGAGGATTCGAGGAAACCGTTCTTCTTGGTGATGCTGTCCAGCGCCATCAGCGTTTCCAACAGCGCTTCCATCTTGCCCAGCGGCCATGCGTTAGGCCCATCGGACAGCGCCTCTTCCGGCTTCGGGTGCGTCTCCATGAAGATGCCGGCGATGCCGACCGCCATGGCCGCGCGCGACAGCACCGGCACGAACTCGCGCTGGCCGCCGCTCTTGCCGTCCATGCCGCCAGGCAGCTGCACCGAATGGGTCGCGTCGAACACCACCGGGCAGCCGGTGTCGCGCATCACGCTGAGCGAGCGCATGTCGGAAACCAGGTTGTTGTAGCCGAAACTGGCGCCGCGTTCGCAGGCCATGATCTGCTGGTTGCCGGTGGCCTTGGCCTTGTTGGTGACATGCTTCATTTCCCACGGCGAAAGAAATTGCCCTTTCTTGATATTGACCGGGCGCCCGGCGCTGGCGACCTTGTGGATGAAGTCGGTCTGCCGGCACAGGAACGCCGGCGTCTGCAGCACGTCGACGACCGAGGCCACTTCGTCCAGCGGCGTGTACTCGTGCACATCGGTCAATACCGGCACGCCGAGCTGCTGCTTCACTTCGGCCAGGACCTTGAGGCCCTCTTCCACGCCCGGCCCGCGGAAGCTGGTGCCGGAGGTGCGGTTGGCCTTGTCGAAGCTGGACTTGAAGATGAAATTGATGCCGAGCCTGCCGGTGATTTCCTTCAGCTTGCCGGCCACGTCGAGCTGCAGCTGCATCGATTCGATCACGCAGGGGCCGGCGATGAGGAAGAAGGGTTGGTCGAGGCCGACCTCGAAATCACAGAGTTTCATGCAGGCAACCTTTGTTGTGGGAGGAGCTTCAGCTCCGACCGTAGCAATGAAAAGACGTCGGGGTTGAAACCCCTCCCACACCTATCGCTCACGCCCGGGCTTCCTTGAGCAGCTTTCCGCCCGCCTTCATCTCGCGCGCGGCGCGGATGAAGCCGACGAACAGCGGATGCCCATCGCGCGGCGTGGACAGGAATTCAGGATGCGCCTGGCAGGCCAAGAACCACGGGTGCTGGCCGCGCGGCAGTTCGATCATTTCCACCAGCAGGTCGTCCATCGACTTGGCGGAAATCACCAGGCCCGCGTCTTCCAGCTGGGTGCGGTAGCGGTTGTTGAACTCGTAGCGGTGGCGGTGGCGTTCGGCGATCACGTCCTTGCCGTACAGCTCGCGCGCCAGCGTGCCGGGTTTCAGGCGCGCTTCCTGCAGGCCCAGGCGCATGCTGCCGCCCAGGTCGGATCTCTCGTCGCGCTTCTCCACGTCGCCGGTGGCGGTGCGCCATTCGGTGATCAGGCCGATCACCGGATGCGTGGACCGCTTGTCGTTCTCGGTGCTGTTGGCGTCGGCCATGCCCAGGACGTGGCGCGCGTAGTCGACCACCGCGGCCTGCATGCCGTAGCAGATGCCGAAGTAAGGCACGCCGTGTTCGCGTGCGTATCGCGCGGTGACGACCTTGCCTTCGAAGCCGCGGTCGCCGAAGCCGCCCGGCACCAGGATGCCGTCCACATCGGCCAGCGCGGACATGTCGCTGCCTTCCAGCTCCTGGGCTTCCAGCCATTTCAGGTTGACCCGCGTGCGCTGGCGCAGGCCGCCGTGCTTCAGCGCTTCGCCGACGGATTTGTAGGCGTCCTTGTGGTCGACGTACTTGCCGACCACCGCGATGGTCACCTCGTCCAGCGGGTTGAGCGTGGCGTCCACCGCGGCTTCCCATTCCGAGAGATCGGCGGGGCCGGTCACCGGCAGCTTGAGCTGGTTGACCACGATCTCGTCGAGCTGCTGCTCGTGCAGTTCCAGCGGAATCTTGTACAAGACATCGACATCGCGCGCGGTGATGACGGCGCGCTCGGGCACATTGGTGAAGGACGCGATCTTGCGGCGTTCGGAATCAGGCAGCGGCTGCTCGCTGCGGCACAGCAGCACGTCGGGCTGGATGCCGATCGAGCGCAGCTCCTTGACCGAATGCTGGGTGGGCTTGGTCTTCAGCTCGCCGGCGGCGGCAATGTAAGGGACCAGAGTGAGGTGCATGAACAGCGCCTTGTCCTGGCCGCGTTCGGTGCGGATCTGGCGGATGGCTTCCAGGAACGGCAGCGATTCGATATCGCCCACGGTTCCGCCGATTTCCACCAGGGCCACGTCGAAGCCGGAAGTGGCTTCGTCGATGCAGCGCTTGATCTCGTCGGTGATGTGCGGGATCACCTGCACGGTGGCGCCCAGGTAGTCGCCGCGGCGCTCCTTGCGGATCACGTTCTCGTAGATGCGGCCGGTGGTGATGGAATTCTTGCGGCTGAGGCGCGTGCGCACGAAGCGCTCGTAATGGCCCAGATCCAGGTCGGTTTCGGCGCCGTCGTCGGTGACGTAGACCTCGCCGTGCTGGAACGGGCTCATGGTGCCCGGGTCGACGTTGATATACGGGTCCAGCTTCATCATGGTGACCCGCAGGCCGCGTGCCTCGAGGATGGAGGCAAGCGAAGCGGCGGCGATGCCCTTGCCTAGCGAGGACACCACACCGCCGGTAACGAAAATCAGGGGGGTCATGGCCGAAGGCCTCCCGGAAAGCCATAGTTTAGCGGCAGAGCCTCGCTTCACCAAGCGCCAATAAAAAAACACCACGCCCCGACCATGCGGGGCGTGTGTGGGCCAAACGGCCCGGAAAACGTGATCGACTGGTTACCGCGGGGAGGCTGAAGCGGGAGGTTGCGGGGGAATTAGGGCTTGCGCACCTCCTCTTCTTCTTCCTCGCGGCCGGCCTCGCCGTCGTTCTGGCCCTTGGCCTTGGCCCGGGCGGCGGCGGCGGCTTCGTTCTGGGCACGGCGCTGGGCTTTCTTGTCGGCATCGGACTGGCCGTCGTCCTGCGCGTTCTGAGCCGCGGCCTGGTCGGCGGTGGCGGCTTTCTTCGACTGGGCGAAAGCAACCGTGGCGGTTAGGGCGGCGGCGATGGCGCCGAGGATCAGTAGGCTGCGCTTGTTCATTGAGGTTCTCCGGTTTACTGCCCGCCGCAGCGCGTTTGTCCTGCGCCAGCGCGAGATGACGACAACATAGCCCCGCGCGGCCTACCTGCCACTGAACGTGCAAAAACCGGGCCCAGGCCGCACACTTCGCGGCTGTCGTCATCGTCGAAAAACACGCCGCCACTTTATGAATACCCGCTACAACGCCGCCGATATCGAAGTCCTGTCGGGCCTGGATCCGGTCAAACGCCGTCCAGGCATGTACACCGACACCACCCGCCCCAACCATCTGGCGCAGGAGGTCATCGACAACGCGGTGGACGAGGCGCTGGCCGGGCATGCCGGCGAGATCGAGGTGATCCTGTTCAAGGACGGCAGCTGCCAGGTCAGCGACGACGGCCGCGGCATGCCGGTGGACATCCACCCGGAAGAAAAGATTTCCGGGGTGGAACTGATCCTGACGCGGCTGCACGCCGGCGGCAAGTTCAACAACCGCAACTACACCTTCAGCGGCGGCCTGCATGGCGTGGGCGTGAGCGTGGTCAATGCGCTGTCGAAGAAAGTCGAGCTGTTCATCAAGCGCGACGGCAACGAATACCGCATGGAATTCCGCGACGGCGACCCGGCTTCCAAGCTGGAGGTGGTGAACACGGTCGGCAAGAAAAACACCGGCACGCGCCTGCGTTTCTGGGCGGACCCGAAATACTTCGACACGCCCAAGTACAACCTGCGCGCGCTCAAGCACCTGCTGCGCGCCAAGGCGGTGCTGTGCCCCGGCCTGACCGTCAAGCTGTTCGACGAGGCCAGCGGCGAGCGCGACGAGTGGCACTATGCCGATGGCCTGCGCGATTACCTGCTCGGCGAACTGAGCGGACGCGAATTGCTGCCGCCGGAGCTTTTCGTCGGCCAGTTGTCCAAACAAAGCGAAATCGTGGACTGGGCGGTGGCCTGGATCCCCGAAGGGGAACTGGTGCAGGAAAGCTACGTCAACCTGATTCCCACCGCGCAGCACGGCACCCATGTCAACGGCCTGCGCAGCGGTTTCACCGATGCGCTGCGCGAGTTCTGCGACTTCCGCAACCTGTTGCCGCGCGGCATCAAGCTGGCGCCGGAAGATGTGTGGGATCGCGTGGCCTTCGTGCTGTCGCTGAAAATGACCGACCCGCAGTTCAGCGGCCAGACCAAGGAGCGCTTGAGCTCGCGCCAGGCCGCCGGCTTCATCGAAGGGGTCGCGCACGATGCTTTCAGCCTGTGGCTCAACCAGCACACCGCGCTGGGCGAGCGCATCGCGCAGCTGGCGATCGAACGCGCCAGCGTGCGCCTGAAGACCGAAAAGCAGATCGTGCGCAAGAAAGTGACCCAGGGCCCGGCCCTGCCCGGCAAGCTGGCCGACTGCATCAGCCAGGATCTGTCGCGCACCGAGCTGTTCCTGGTGGAAGGCGACTCCGCCGGCGGCAGCGCTAAGCAGGCGCGCGACAAGGATTTCCAGGCGATCCTGCCGCTGCGCGGCAAGATTTTGAATACCTGGGAAGTCGCTTCGGGCGGCGTGCTGGCGTCCAACGAAGTGCACGACCTGGCCGTGGCCATCGGCTGCGATCCGGGCAAGGACGACATCAGCGGCTTGCGCTACGGCAAGGTGGTGATCCTGGCCGACGCCGACTCCGACGGGCTGCATATCGCCACGCTGCTGACCGCGCTGTTCCTCAAGCATTTCCCGGCGCTGGTGCAGGCCGGCAATATCTTCGTGGCCATGCCGCCGCTGTTCCGAGTCGATGTGGGCAAGCAGGTGTTCTACGCCCTGGACGAAGAGGAAAAGCGCCTGCTGCTGGAGAAGATCGAGCGCGACAAACTCAAAGGAACGGTCAACGTCACCCGCTTCAAGGGCCTGGGCGAGATGAATCCCTCGCAGCTGCGCGAATCCACCATCCATCCCGACACGCGCCGCCTGGTGCAGCTGACCAACGAGGACGACAGCGGCACGCGCTCTTTGATGGACATGCTGCTGGCCAAGAAGCGCGCGCCCGACCGCAAGCAATGGCTTGAGAGCAAAGGAGACTTGGCATCCTTGGAAGTCTGATATCTGCTGTTCACCAGCGTCGGCCGTGGCGACGGCACACACGTTGTCGCGACGGAATGCATTGCGCGGCGCGGCTGGAACAGAAAGGCGATCTGGCTTCGCTGGAAGTCTGAGCGGCATACTCTCGCCGATGACCCTGCCCGACCGCCATCTCGATCTAGGCTGCGGAAAATTCCCGCGCAATCCCTACGCGCGCGGGTCGCTGTCGGGCATCGACATCCGCCCGCTCGCGGCGTCGGAAACGTTCGACTACCGCGTCGCCAATTTGGCGCTGCAGCCGATTCCGCACGAGAACGACCGTTTCGGCTCGGTCTCGGCGTTCGACTTCATCGAGCACGTGCCGCGCCTGCGGGTCGCCGCCGACGGCGCCAGTACCGTATTCCCTTTCATCGAACTCATGGACGAAGTGTGGCGCGTGCTGGCGCCGGGCGGACGGTTCTATGCGCTGACCCCGGCGTTTCCGCATCCGGAGGCGTTCACCGATCCCACTCACGTCAATCTCATCACCGAGAAAACCCACGAGTATTTCTGCGGCGACAAACCGATGGCGCGGATGTACGGTTTCGGCGGGCGTTTCGAAGCGCTGCAGGTGCGCTGGGTGCAGCCCGAATACCACTACAGCCCCCTCAAGGGCTCGCCCGACAACCGCAAACCGCCTTCGCCGGGCAAACAGGCGTCGCATGCGCTGCGCTCGCTGTCGCGCTGGGTGCGCGGAAAATCCGCGGCGGGACGGCACGCTTATCTGCTTTGGGAACTGGAAGCGGTCAAGCCGCTGCGCTAGCGCGCGATTCTGGCGGAACCGCAGGCGATCGCCGAATTATCTCAATGCGCATTCCAGCAGCGCGCGGATCTGTTTTTGCGTATTCGCGGCGCGCTGCGGCAGATAGTCGAAGCTGCCTTCGTCCATGTAGTTGTGCTGCGCCAGCTCCAGCTGCACCGCATCGATGCGATTCTCCGGGTCGGCGTAGTGGCGGGTGATGTAGCCGCCCTTGAAGCGGCCGTTGGCGACGTGGGTGTAGGCGGTTTGCGCGGACAGCGCATCCAGCAGGCGCTGCTGCAGCGCCGGCGCGCAGCTCGCGCCGCCGGCGGTGCCCAGATTGAAATCAGGCAGCCGGCCTTCGAACAGGAACGGCACCACGCTACGGATCGAATGCCCTTCCCACAGCACGGCCCGGCCATGCAGTTCGCGCAGGCGCGCCAGTTCGCCGGCGAGCGCGGCGTGGTACGGACGCCAGTAGCGTTCCACGCGCGCGCGGATTTCTTCCGGCGAAGGCTGCTGCCTCTCGCGATACACCGGCTCGCCGCTGAACTGCACGACCGGGCATAGTCCGGTGGTGTTTTGCCCGGGGTACAGCGACACATCGTCCGGCGGACGATTCAGGTCGACCACGTAGCGCGAATGTTTCGGCACCAGAATCGATGCGCCCAGGTGCCGCGAGAAACCGTATAGGCGTGCGACGTGCCAGTCGGTGTCCGGCACCCGTCGCGCCGAATCGGTCAGCCGCGCGGCGATGTCGTCCGGCACGGCCGTGCCGTCGTGCGGCAGGCTGATCAGCAGCGGCGCGATGCCGCGGTGCAGGGTGAAGGTTTGCATAGGTGCAGTTTAGCGGTCGTGCGCTGGCCCGGCTTCGGGCCTCGCCGGGGCCGGCTGGCTGGCGCTTCGCCCAATTTTCCGTGGCCGCTCCGCTTGACAGTTCCGCGCCATTGTTGGACTTTGCCGGTGCAAGCCGAGTCTGCGTAGTCCGTACCCTTCATCACAGGACGGAAGACACCCATGGCGACCCCCGCGCCCACCGCAACGGATCTCACCCGCGCCGCCTTCGCGGTGGAGAACCGCGGCGGGCGCGGCGCCTTCGTCCTCACCTGCGATCACGCCAGCCGCCACATTCCGCCAGAGTACGCCGGGCTGGGTCTGCCGGCGCGTGAACTGCAGCGCCATATCGCCTGGGACCTGGGCGCGCTGGAGGTTTGCGAACGCTTGAGCGCACTGCTGGACGCGCCGCTGCTGCATCCCACGGTGTCGCGCCTGCTGCTGGACGTCAACCGCGACCCGTCCGCGCACGACTCCATCGCGCGGATCAGCGAAGACACCGGCATTCCCGGCAATGCGGACCTGGACGCAGCCGAACGTCGGCATCGCCACGACTGGATCTACGCCCCGTACCACGCCGAGATCAAGCGGCTGATCGATCGGCGGCTGGCCGCGCGCCGGCCTACCGCGCTGATCGCACTGCACTCGTTCACCCCGGTGTTCAAGGGCATGCCGCGTCCCTGGACCATCGGCGTGCTCTCGCAGCGCGACCGCCGCCTGGCCGATCCGCTGCTGCATGCGCTATGTGCGCAGAGCACGGAAGAAATCGGCGACAACCAGCCCTACGCGCCGCGCGACGGCGTGTACCACACGCTCGAACGCCATGCCGAAGCGCGTGGCCTGCCGTGCGCGATGATCGAGATCCGCAACGACCTGATCCGCGACATCCCCGGCCAGCAGGCCTGGGCCGAACGGCTGGCGCCGCTGCTGGCGCGCGCCCTGGAAGATGCCACCGCTGCGGAGGGGGCAGCCGCGCATCGCTAACTTCTGTCCACCGTAGTAGCCACTGCAAGGGGATTGGAAATGTCCGACTCATCGAGTGTCCGTTACACCAAGGTAGACGCGACTTACTTCGAGAAGCGCGGCCTGCGCCGCTACGCCGGGGTGTGGTCGCTGTGGGCGCTAGGCGTGGGCGCGGTGATTTCCGGCCATTTCTCGGGCTGGAATTTTGGCCTGGCCAACGGCTGGGGCAGCATGCTGGCGGCCGGCGTGATCATCGCGGTGATGTACCTGGGGCTGACGTTTTCCATCGCCGAAATGAGCCCGGCGCTGCCGCATACCGGCGCGGCGTATTCGTTCGCGCGCACGGCCATGGGGCCGTGGGGCGGGTTCCTGACCGGGCTGGCGGAGAACGTGGAATACGTGCTGACCCCGGCGGTGATCGTGTTCTTCATCGGCAGCTACATGGGCGGCATCACCGGCACGCCGGCGGCGATGCAGCCGCTGTGGTGGATCGGTTTCTACATCCTGTTCGTGGGTCTCAATGTCATTGGGGTGGAGCTGTCGTTCCGCATCACACTGGTGGTGACGCTGCTGGCGCTGGGCTGCCTGGTGGTGTTCTGGATCAGCGCGCTGCCGCAGATCGACTTCAACCGCTGGGCGTTGAACATCGGCGCCGGCCCCGACGGCAAGCCGATCGAGCTGACCAACGGCGGCGGCAGCTGGTTCCCGTTCGGCTGGAAGGGCGTGCTGGCCACGCTGCCGTTCGCGGTGTGGCTGTTCCTGGCCATCGAACAGCTGCCGCTGGCCGCCGAAGAATCCGTCGACCCCAAACGCGACATGCCCAAGGGCATCATCCTGGGCATGTTCACCCTGATCGTTTCCGCCTTCATGATCATGTGGCTGAACCCGGCGCTGGCCGGCATCGGCTCGTTCAAGCTTTCCTCTTCCGCCGAGCCGCTGCTGGACGGTTTCAAGGCGATCTACGGCGACGGCACCGCCAAGCTGCTGTCGCTGGTGGCGGTGCTGGGCCTGGTGGCCAGTTTCCACACCATCATCTTCGCCAAGGGCCGGCAGATCTATTCGCTGGCGCGCGCCGGTTATTTCCCCCCGCCGCTGTCGGTGACCCATGGCACGCGCAAGACGCCGCATGTGGCGATGGTGTTCGGCGCGGTGATCGCGCTGGCGGTGATGTTCGCGCTGTGGTTCGGGCTGGGCGCGGACAAGGGCGGCGCGGTGATCGGCGCGACGCTGCTGAACATGGCGGTATTCGGCGCGATGTTCAGCTATTTCATGCAGGCGCTGTCGTTCATCGTGCTGCGCAGAAAACTGCCGAACATTGCGCGCCCTTATCGCAGTCCGTTCGGTATCCCGGGCGCGGCGCTGACCATGATCATCGCCGTGGCCACGCTGTACTACCAGCTGACCGATCCGGTGTACCGCAGCGCGGTGATGTGGGTGGCGATCTGGTTCTTGGTCGGCATTCTGTACTTCGCCATTCGCGGCAGGCATCGCCTGATCCTGTCGCCGGAAGAGGAATTCGCGCTGGAACACAAAACGACTCGCGGCTGATATCGCAACTCGCGGCGGCGGCGCCCGGCCGCCGCCGCTTCGCTTCCCTCGACTGGATTCCCTATGGCCGCACCGTTCCCCTTCGCCGAACTCAAGCGCGCCGTCGCCGACGGCAGCATCGACACCGTGCTGGCGTGCATGGTGGACATGCAGGGGCGTTTGATCGGCAAGCGCTTCCAGGCCGAGTTCTTCGTGGACAGCGCGCATGACGAAACCCACGGCTGCAACTACCTGCTGGCCGACGACATCGACATGGAGCCGGTGCCCGGCTATGCCGCGGCCAGCTGGTCCAAAGGCTACGGCGACTTCGCGCTCAAGCCCGACCTGGAAACGCTGCGCCGGATTCCCTGGCTGGAAGGCACCGCGCTGGTGCTGTGCGACGTGCTGGACCACCAGCACAAGGATCTGCCGCACAGTCCGCGCGCGATCCTGAAGAAGCAGATCGCGCGTTTGAAGGAACGCGGTTACGTGGGCATGTTCGCCTCGGAGCTGGAGTTCTACCTGTTCGACGAAAGCTACGAAGCCATCCACCAGCGCGACTACCGCAAGCCGAAGACCGCCGGTTACTACATCGAGGACTACAACATCCTGCAGACCACCCGCGAGGAGCCGGTGATGCGCGCCATGCGCAAGGGCATGCAGGCCGCGGGCATTCCGGTGGAGAACACCAAGGGCGAATGGGGCCCGGGCCAGGAAGAGATCAACGTGCGCTACGCCGAGGCGCTGGAGATGGCCGACCGCCACGCGATCCTGAAGAATGGCTGCAAGGAGATCGCGATCCAGCACGGCAAGGCCATCACCTTCATGGCCAAGTGGAAGTTCGACCTGGCCGGGTCCAGCAGCCATATCCACAATTCGCTGTGGAGCGCGAAGACCGGCAAGCCGCTGTTTCTGGATGCCAAAGCCGAGTACGGCATGTCCGAACTGATGCGCGCCTGGGTCGCGGGACAGGTGAAATACGCGCGCGACATCACCTGGTTCCTGGCGCCGTACATCAACTCGTACAAGCGCTTCCAGGCCGGCACCTTCGCCCCGACCAAGGCGATCTGGAGCATCGACAACCGCACCGCGGGCTTTCGCCTGTGCGGCGAAGGCGGCAAGGGCATCCGCATTGAATGCCGCATCGGCGGCGCGGACCTTAATCCGTATCTGGCCTACGCCGCGCTGATCGCGGCCGGACTCGCCGGCATCGACGAGAAGCTGAAACTGGGCAAGCCGTTCGCCGGCGATGCCTATGGCGGCGACACCTTGGCGGAAGTCTGCAAGACCCTGCGCCACGCCACCGATGCGATGCGCGGCTCGAAGATGCTGCGCAAGGCGCTGGGCGACGAAGTGGTGGACCACTATGTGCACAACGCCGAGTGGGAGCAGTCCGAGTACGACCGCCGGGTGACGGATTGGGAGTTGCGGCGGGGTTTCGAGCGCTATTGAATACAGGCGTAGGAGCGACGTGAGTCGCGACTTATGTCGCTCCTACATGGGCAACCAGCATCGAGGACCGAATGAGCGACGAAGTCGAACTGATCTCCCCCGTCGACGGCCGCGTTTACGCCCAGCGCAGCTACGCCAGCGACGAAACCGTGCAGGCCGCGCTGGACGCCGCCACGCAGGCGCAGCGGCTATGGAAGAAAACCCCGATCGCCGAACGCGCGGCCTACTGCAGCGCCGCGGTCGATGCGCTGCTAGCGATGCGCGCGGAAATCGCGCCGGAAATTGCCTGGCAGATGGGCCGCCCGGTGCGCTACGGCGCCGGCGAACTGCGCGGCGTGGAAGAACGCGCGCGGCACATGATCGCGATCGCGCCGCAGGCGCTAGCCGATATCGACGCGGGCGAAAAGTCCGGCTTCCGCCGCTTCGTGCGGCGCGAGCCGCTGGGCACCGTATTCGTGATCGCGCCCTGGAACTACCCCTATCTGACCGCAGTGAACTCCGTCATCCCGGCGCTGATGGCCGGCAACGCGGTACTCCTGAAGCACGCCACGCAGACCCTGCTGGTCGGCGAACGTTTCCAACGCGCGTTCGAGCACGCAGGCCTGCCTTCCGGACTGTTCCGCAACCTGCTGCTGGATCACGCGCAGGCGGCGCGGGTGATCGCGTCGGGCCGCGTGCAGCAGGTCAACTTCACCGGTTCGGTGGAGGGCGGACGCGCGATGGAGCGCGCCGCGGCCGGACATTTCCTGGGCCTGGGGCTGGAGTTGGGTGGCAAAGACCCGGCCTACGTGCGCCACGATGCCGACCTGGCTTATGCGGTGGAGAATCTGGTCGACGGCAGCTTCTTCAATTCCGGCCAGAGCTGTTGCGGCATCGAGCGCATTTATGTGGATCGCAGCGCTTATTCGGAGTTCGTGGAACGCTTCGCCGAGACCACTCGCGGTTATGTGCTGGGCAATCCGTTGGACGAAACGACCACGCTGGGCCCGATGGTAAAGGCGACGAGCGCGGATTTCGTACGCGCGCAGATCGCCGAAGCCATCAACGGTGGCGCACGCGCGTTGATCGACGCCGGCGCATTTGCCGCCGACGCCATCGGTACGCCTTACCTCGCGCCGCAGGTGTTGATCGACGTGGATCATTCGATGTCGGTGATGCGCGAGGAAAGCTTCGGTCCGGTGGTCGGCATCATGCCGGTCGACGGCGATGCGCAGGCGCTGCGGCTGATGAACGACAGCGCGTATGGGCTGACCGCGTCGGTATGGACGCGCGATCTGGAAGCGGCCGAACGCCTCGGCGACGACCTCGCCACCGGCACGGTGTTCATGAATCGCTGCGATTACCTGGATCCGTCGCTGGCCTGGACCGGGGTCAAACACAGCGGGCGCGGCGCTACGCTGTCGCGCGTGGGTTATGAAACCCTGACCCGTCCGAAATCCTTCCATCTGCGCCACGACATTACCCAATGAGCCGATCCGCATGAGCGCACGCGCCAACTGGAACTATCCCACGCCGATCCGTTTCGGCGCTGGCCGCATCGCCGAACTCGCCGAAGCTTGCCTGATCCATGGCATTCGCAGGCCGCTGCTGGTCACCGATGCGGGGCTGGCGAATGCGCCGATCACGCTCGATGCGCTCGCCGCCTTGCGTGCTGCCGGCCTGGAGGCCGCGCTGTTTTCCGAGCTCAAGCCGAATCCGGTCGGCGCCAATCTGGAGGCGGGATTGCAGGCGTATCGCGCGGGCGGACACGATGGCGTGGTCGCGTTCGGCGGCGGCAGCGGGCTGGACGCGGGCAAGCTGATCGCGTTCATGAGCGGGCAGTCGCGCCCGATCTGGGATTTCGAGGACATCGGCGACTGGTGGACGCGCGCCGATGCCGACGGCATCGCCCCGATCATCGCCGTGCCCACCACCGCCGGCACCGGCTCCGAAGTCGGGCGCGCCGGCGTGCTCACCGACGAAACCACGCACACCAAGAAGATCATCTTCCATCCGAAGATGATGCCGCGCGCGGTGATCTGCGATCCGGAACTGACCGTGGGCATGCCGCCGAGAATCACCGTCGGCACCGGCATGGACGCGCTGTCGCACTGCCTGGAGGCGTACTGCGCACCGGGCTTCCATCCCATGGCCGACGGCATCGCCGTCGAAGGCATGCGCCTGGTGAAAGACGCGCTGCCGCGCGTGCACGCGCAGCCCGACGATATCGAAGCGCGCGGCATGATGATGACCGCCGCCGCGATGGGCGCCACCGCGTTCCAGAAAGGCCTGGGCGGCATGCATGCCCTGTCGCATCCGGTCGGCGCGCTGTACGACACCCATCACGGCATGACCAACGCGGTGTTCATGCCCTACGTGCTCACTTTCAATCGCAGCGCCATCGACGAGCGCATCGCGCGGCTCGCCGCCTACCTGCAGCTGCCGCGCGCGGATTTCACCGGCTTCCTGGATTTCATTCTGGGCCTGCGCGCGCAGCTTGGCGTGCCGCATACGCTGCCGGAATTCGGCGTGGAGGGGAATCGCGCAGGCGAGATCGCGGCCATGGCGGAAGCCGATCCGTCGGCGGGGGGCAATCCGGTGAAGTTCGATGCGGCGGCGGCAGGCAAGGTGTTCGATGCGGCGTTGAGTGGGCGGCTTTAGCTCCCTCCACTCCGAATGGAGGGGAGGGTTGGGGCGGGGTGTCCGCTTTTCATCGAGATCACTGGCGCCCAATGCACCCCTCCCAGCCTCCCCTGCCTTCGCAGGGGAGGAGCCTCACCGCATCAACACCACTTCTTCCGCCGAAGTCGGATGGATCGCCACGGTCTCATCCAGATCGCGCTTGCGCAGACCGAGCTTCAGCGCCACCGCGAAGCCCTGCAGTATCTCGTCGGCGCCTTCGCCCAGCAGATGCAGGCCGACCACGCGCTCGTCTTCGCCCACGCACACCAGCTTGAACAGGCTGCGCTGCGGCGAATCCGCCAGCGCGTGCAGCATCGGCCGGAAATCGGCGCGGTAGGTGCTCACCGCATCGCCATGACGCGCGCGCGCCTCGGCTTCGGTCAGGCCTACCTTACCGATGGGCGGATGCGCGAACACCACGGTGGCGATGTGGTCGTAGTCCAGTTTCGCGCCCGCTTTCCCGCCGAACAGGCGATCCATCAGCCGACGCGCGGCGGCGATGGCGACAGGCGTTAGCGCGAGCCGGCTGGCGACATCGCCGATCGCATGCACGCTGGCGATGCGGGTGTCCTGGAATCCGTCGACCACGATGAATCCGCACTCGTCCGTATCCACGCCCGCCGCAGCAAGCGCAAGCTCGCCGCTGTTGGGGCTGCGTCCGGTGGCGAAGATCAGGCTATCGAACGGTTCAGTGCGCGCACCGGCGGCGTCCAGCAGCCGCACCTGCGTTCCGCCGGCGCGCTCCACCTCGGCCAGCCGATGCCCGAAGTGGAGATGGATGCCGTGCTGACGCAGGTTCTCAGCCAACTGCGCGGTGATTTCGTGATCGAAGGAATCGAGCAGGCGTTCGCCGCGCACGAACAGCTCCACCCGGCTACCGAGCGCCTGCAGGATGCCCGCCAGCTCCACTCCGATATAGCCGCCGCCGACGATGGCGATGCGTTCGGGCGCCGCGCATAGATTGAAGAAGTCGTCGGACACCAGGCCCAGATCCACGCCAGGAATATCCGGACGTTTCGGCCTGCCGCCGGTGGCGATCAGCACATGCGCGCCGCTCACGCGCAGGCCTTGGTGGGTTTCGACCGTGTGCGCATCGACCAAATGCCCGCGGCACGGCAGATGCACTACGCCGGCCGCATCCAGGCGCTTGCGGTAGCTGGCGTGGATGCCGGCGATGTAACGCTGGCGATGGACCACGAATTCGCGCCAGTCCAACTTAGGAGCGGGCAGACCGAAACCGAGCCGCGAAGCCAGATCGATGCGCTGAGACAGCTCCGCCGCCATCCACATCGCTTTTTTCGGCACGCAACCCACGTTGACGCAGGTGCCGCCGAATTCGCCCGGCTCCAGCAGCGCCACGCGTGCACCGTGCGCGGCCGCGCGGAATGCGCCAGCCAGGCCGCCGGAGCCGCCGCCGATCACCACCAGGTCGTAGTCGTATTCCGATTGCTGCTTGCTCAAGCAAAACGCTCCATGCGGTAGGGCGCGGGGTCGATCGCGGTCGCGCGCCCGGTGATCAGGTCCGCCATCAGCTGCGCGCTGGCGGTGCTCATGCTGACGCCGAGCATGCCATGCCCGGTCGCCAGCCAGACGTGAGGGTGGCGCGGCATGCGCCCGAGCACCGGCAGATCGTCCCAGGTCATCGGTCGCCACCCGTACCAGCGTTCGCGCACTTCGGCGCCAGCCGGCGCGTGCAGGTATTCGGCCGCGCCGCGCTCCAGCGCATGCAGCCGCGTGGCGTTGAGCGTGGCGTCGTAACCGGAGAATTCCATGGTGCTGCCCACGCGGAAACCGCTATCCCACGCGGTCACGCACACCGAGCGGTCCTTCAGCACCATCGCGTGGCGCGGCACCAACGCCGGCCGCGAATAGGTGATCGAATACCCCTTGCCCGGCTGCAGCGGCAGGGTGAGCCCGAGCTGCTTGGCGAAGCCCGGCGACCACGCGCCCAGCGCCACCACCGCCTCGCGGCCTTCGCGCGGGCCCAGCGCGGTGCGCACGCGCACGCCCTGCGCGCCGGATTCCAGGGCATCGACGCGGCAGTTTTCCTCGATTACCCCGCCGCGCACGCGCACCGCGCGCGCCAGCTCGGCCACGTAGCGGTCCGGGCGCAGCCGCGCGTCGCCGGGGAAACGTACCGCGCCGACCACGCCCGGCTTCAGTGCCGGCTCCGAACGCAGATAGTCCGCGCCGTCGATGGCTTGGCTGACGATGCCGAACTCGCGCAGCGCTTCGCATTCGGCGGCGTAGTGCTGGAAGTTCTTCTGTTCGCGGAATACGTAGTCCATGCCTTCTTCGGCGAACTCGCAGTCCAGCGCGTAACGCTGCACCCACTCGCGCAGGCGCGCGCGCGAATCGTCGAGCAGCGCGGCGCGCGAATGCGCGCTCTGGCGCCAGTCGCGCGGATTGCAGCGCGCGGCGAAATGCCACAGCCAGCGCCACAGCGCCGGATCCAGGCGCGGTTTCAGGTACAGCGGCGCATCCGGCGTGAACATCCAGCGCAGCCCGCGCGCGACCATGCCCGGCGCCGCCAGCGGCGGGGCGTGGCTGGGGGTGATGGTGCCGCAATTGCCGTGCGAAGCGCCGCAGCCCACGGTGCCGGCCTCCAGCACGCGCACGCCGCGGCCGGCTTCGATCAGCGCCAGCGCCGTGGCCAGGCCGATCACGCCGCCGCCGATAATCAGTACGTCATCACGTGGGGGATTCACCGCGCTAGTGTAATGAACAACACCGCATCGGGCCTCGAGCTATTTCTCGTGTAAGAGCGGGCCTTGCCCGCGATGCTCTTGGTTGTTGTACGAAAGGCTAAAAGCATCGCGGGCAAGGCCCGCTCCTACACGGGACGTAGACGCATCGGCTGTGCTTTGAGATAGGTCAACGAACGCCACACCCACTCCATCGGGCCGAAGCGGAACCGCCGCAGCCACCAGCGGCTGGCCAGCACCTGCAGCGCGAACAGCACCAGCACCAGCGGCACATGCCAAACCCGCGGCAACTTTTCGAAATAGCCCAGCCCATAGCCGTAGAACAGCCAGGTGCACACGATCGACTGCAGCAGGTAGTTGGTCAGCGCCATGCGCCCGGCGGGCGCGAACCACGCCAGCGCCGACGCCCACCGCACCGATTGCAGGCCGCGCACGATCCACGCCAGATAGCCCAGGGACATCAGCACGCCGCCGATCGCACTGAGTGTGTAGGCGATGCCCAACTTGATGTCGATATCGGCCAGGTCCATGGTCGGCAGCAGCAGGAAAGAACACAGCATCATCGCCAGCCCCAGCGGCAGCACCAGCCAGCGCAGAGTGCGGAACAGGCGCGCGTAATCCTGCGGCCGAGCGATGGCGTCGCTCTTCACGAACCAGCCGCCCAGCAGGAACATGGCGAAGATCTGCGGACCCACGGCCGGCAGGTTGATCATCGCGAATCCGAAATCCTTGGCGCGCTGCAGCGTCGCCTCCAGGAAACCGCCGGCGCCAAACGCCTGGCGTTGTCCTTCCACCAGCGCGGCGATCACTTCGCCCTGCCCGCCCATGGCCTTGTTCCATTCCGCCGCCGCTTGGGGATCGAGCTGCATCAGCGAGCCCAGACCGCTCAGGGCCAGCATGAATCCGGACGTCATCAGATACGACAGCGCCGCCAGCCACGGCAGCCAGCGCGCGGGCACGTCGCGGAAGGCCAGCAGCAGGAACGACAGCAGCGCATACGACACCAGCACGTCGCCCGACCAGATCAGCAGCGCATGCATCAGGCCGATCGCCAGCAGCACCAGCCCGCGCCGCCAGTAAACGCCGGCGAACGCGCGCCCCGCCGCCTGCGCACGCTGCGACATGACCGCGAAACCCATGCCGAACAGCAGCGCGAACAGGGTGTAGAACTTGCCCTGCACGACAATATAGGTCAGCGCATCGACCCAGCGGTCGGCGCCGCGCAGCGTGGGGTCCAGCCCGGTCATCGCAGCCAGCAGCGGCCCGGCCATCGCCTCGATGTTCATCAGCAGGATGCCCAGCAGCGCGAAGCCGCGGACCACGTCCAGGGTCTGGAGACGCTCGGCGGACGCGATCGGAGCCAACGACGGCGACAGTGTCGCGCTCATGAGCAGTTTTCCCCCGGAAGATGCCGGATTAAAGCATGCAGGCCCGACGACCAAGATGTGCCATTGGTTGCGCGGAGCTGTGCATACGAAAATGGCCCGCCTGAGCGAGCCGTCCGGAAATGCGCCAGGTCGCAGCGGACTCAGTGCTGATGCCCGCCTTCGCCATGCACGTGCCCATGGGCCAGCTCCTCGGCCGTGGCGTCGCGCACCTCCACGATCTCCACCTCGAAATGCAGGTCCTTGCCGGCCATCGGGTGGTTCAGGTCGACGTCGACCACGCTCATGCCGATTTTCTGGATGGTCACCGCGCGCGGGCCGAAATTGGTCTGCAGCACCACCTGCATGCCGGGCTCCAGCTTCTGCGCGCCGAAATGTTTCTTGGGCACGCGCTGGCTGAGGCTGTCGCGGCGCTCGCCGTAGGCGTCGGTCGCGGCCACGTCCACACCGAAGCTGTCGCCCGCCTCGCGGTCCTGCAGGGCAGCTTCCAGGCCCGGGATGATGTTGCCGTGGCCGATCATGATGGCCAGCGGTTCGCGGTCCTTGGAACTTTCCAGCGCTTCCTGGCCCGGTTCGGACACGGTGTAGTGGAAACGGACCACGCTGTCTTTTGCGATTTTCATGCTGGACTCTGGCAGGGCTGCGGCCGCGCGCGGGCGGCGGCAGACGGGGGCGGGTTGTGGGCCGCGGGGAATTGCGGTCAAGATGCGCCGCAATGAAGGCCGCGCATTATCCCGGCTTGCCGGGCCTCACGCCAGTTTCCGCGCGCCTGCGCGCGGTGCGCGGCTTCGCGTGGCTGACGCGCGCGCTGTTCGGCCTGTCCCTGATTTGCCTGCTGCCGAGCGGGTGCGGCAGCGGCAACGTGCGCGGATCCGCGCCTGCTTCGACCGCCAACGCGCGCGATTGGCCGCAGGTACGGCCGGCCGATCCGGCGGCCGCCAACGCGGTGCTGATGCGCGCCATCGGCCTGGTCGGCACGCCTTACCGCTATGGCGGCAACACGCCGGACTCCGGTTTCGACTGCAGCGGCCTGGTCGCCTACGTCTATCGCGACATGCTGGACCTGCGGCTGCCGCGCACTTCGCGGCAGCTGGCCGAAGTGCAGGGCCCACGCATCGCGCCGGAAAAGCTGGCAGCCGCCGACCTGGTGTTTTTCGGCAGCCGCGGCAATGTCACTCATGTGGGCATCTACGTGGGCGAAGGGCGCTTTGTGCATGCGCCCAGCACCGGCGGCACGGTGCGGCTGGACCGTCTGGATGGCCACTACTGGCGCGACCACTATTCGGGCGCTAAACGGGTACTGAACTGAAACTGTGACGTTCGTCGCCATGCCCTCACGAGAATCTAACGCTTTTTGAACTTCATGACCGGCCGATGACGGCATCATCGCGGTCTCCATTTGCTTCAAGACCTCCGCGTGACGAACGACGACCTGCCCACAGGCCTGCCCGCCACCCGTCGCTCCGCGCTCCGGGGCGTAAATAACTCCTTCTTCTGCCTCGCTTTTTATTGCCTGGCCGGCTTTTCGGCCCAGGCCCAGACGGCGCCGGCCGAGATTGCGCCGGAGCCCATTGCCCAGCCCGTTGCGACCGTGACCGGCGATGTCGCCCTGATCGACGACGCCAAGCCGGCGCCCGTCGCCGGCAAGCCTGCCACCGGCGGCGTCCGCGACAAGGCCGCCGGTGCCGCCGCCGCCACCTTGACTGCGCTGCTGCCGCGGTTGGCCGCCAGCGACACCATGCCCCTGCTGGATCGCTCGGCGATGTTCGCAGGCGACCTCAGCCGTCTGCTGGCCAACTACGATCCGGCCCTGACCGGCGCAGCGGCGCCTCAGGAAACCGGCGGCAAGGTGCAGACCGTGCTCCAGCGCGCGCTGACCCTGCTCGGCACGCCTTACCGCTGGGGCGGCACCTCGCCCGACAGCGGCTTCGACTGCAGCGGATTAGTGAGCTACGTGTTCCGCAGCGCCCTGGGCATCGAGCTGCCGCGCATCTCGCGCGACATGGCGCGCAAGGACGACGCCGAACTGATCAAAAAACGCGAAGACCTGCAGCAGGGCGACCTGGTGTTCTTCGGCCGCAAGGGCCGGGTCAATCATGTCGGCATCTATGTCGGCGAAGGCCGTTTCCTGCATTCGCCCAGCAAAGGCAAGGACGTGCGCGTGGACAGTCTGGTCACCGGCTACTGGGGCAACAAGTTCCTGCAGGCGCGGCGTTTGGCGATGTGACGCACGCAGCGTCGCCGCACGAGAAAGCTGCCCGATCTGCGATCTACAGAAAAGCCCCGCCTCACGCGGGGCTTTTTTTCTCCTCTCCCCTCGCGGGAGAGGATGGCCGAAGGCCGGGAGAGGGTTCGGCTTTTAATTTTCAATTTCAGGCCGAAACAGCAACAGCAACTCGCTTTGCTCGCCCCCCCCTCTCCTGCCCTTCGGGCATCCTCTCCCACGAGGGGAGAGGAAAAAACAGTCGCCGCATTAGTTTAGCGCCGCGCATCCGCCGCAGACCCACGCAAATCACGCCGCGTGAAAACCCGCCACCGTTTCCTCGATGCCCTTGCTCAGTTCCATCACCTTGGTGGCGTATTCGGCCAGGCGCGTGTCGTCAGCGCTCTGCGGCTTCCACGCCGGCACGGCGGTCGGCTTGCCCTCCACTCCGTCCAGGGCCACGAACACGATGATGCAGTGCGTGCACAGGTGGCCGGCGCCGCCCATCGGGTCGCGCGCGCGCACGTCCACCGCGAAATGCATGCTGCTGGTGCCGGTGTAGACTAGCTTGGCGGTCACCGTGACCAGGTCGCTGATGCGGATCGGCGCGACGAAACGGATGCCGCCCACCGCCACGGTGACGCTGTAATGCCCGCTCCAACCGACCGCGGCCGCGTAGCCCACCTGGTCGATCCACTTCATCACCACGCCGCCGTGCACCTTGCCGCCATAGTTGACGTCGGTGGGTTCGGCCAGAAAACGGAACGTCAGTTCGCGCTGTTCGCCGCTCATGTGCATGGCTCCTTTGTTGCGATGCGACAGGGTAGCCCAGCTTGCGGCATCGCAGGCTTCGCGCCATCCTCCGCGCGGGGATCCGCTAGCGACCAAGGGAGCGAACACGATGCTGCGCACCATCCTTGCCGTCATCGCCGGCCTGATCGCGGCCATGCTGCTGATTTTCGGGCTGGAATCGATCAGCCTGATCCTGTTTCCGCCGCCGCCCGGGATGAAGCTGGAAACCGAGGCGGACATCGCCCGGCTCGTCGTCCTGTCCAGCACCGGCCAGAAAGCCTGGGTGGTGTTCGGCTGGGCGTTGGCCAGTTTCGCTGGCGGCTGGATCGCGGCGCTGATCGCGCGCCGGCACCGGCGCATCGCGGCCGGCGCCATCGGCGTGCTGATCGTGATCGGCACCGCGATGAACGCCATGGCCATACCGCACCCGCTGTGGATGAACGCACTGGGCGTGCTGCTGCCGATTCCGCTGGCGCTGCTGGGCGCGTGGCTGGCGATGCCGCGCCCACGCGTCGCAGCGTAGCGGCCACTCCCTTCGCACTACGCAAACGGATCGGCCATGCAAGCCTCGCTGCTGACCAACCTGCTGTTGCCGCTCGCGCTGGGCGTGATCATGCTGGGGTTGGGACTGGGCTTGACCATGGAAGACTTCCGCCGGGTCGCGCGCTATCCGCGCGCAGTGGTTACTGGCCTGACCCTGCAGGTGCTGGTGCTGCCGTGGGCGGCGTTCGCGCTGGCGCTGGGTTTTGGCCTGCCGCCAGCGCTGGCGGTGGGCTTGATGCTGCTGGCCGCGTCGCCCGGCGGGGCCACGGCCAACATCTACAGCCATCTGGCGCGCGGCGATGTGGCGCTCAACATCACCCTGACCGCGATCAACAGCCTGCTCTGCCTGCTGACCCTGCCGCTGATCCTCAATCTGTCGCTGGAACACTTCATGGGCAGCGGCCAGTACGTGCCGCCGCCGGTGCGCAAAGTGATCGAAGTGGCGGCGATCATCGTGCTGCCGGTGGCGATCGGCATGCTGATCCGCGCGCGTGCGCCGGCCTTGGCGGCGCGCACCGAAAAACCGCTGCGTCTGCTGTCGGTGCTGGTGCTGGCGCTGCTGGTGGCGGGAGCGATCGTGCAGGAACGCGGCACCCTGGTGGACCACTTCGCCGCCGTCGGTCTGGCCTGTCTGGCCTTCAATCTGATCAGCATGGGGGTTGGCTATCTGGCTCCGCGCATGCTCAAGCTGCCGCGCCGTCAGGCCATCGCCATCGCCATGGAAATCGGCATCCACAACGCCACGCTGGCCATCTATATCGCGCTCAACGTGCTGGGCGATGCCACCCTGTCGGTGCCCGCCGCGGTCTACAGCCTGGTGATGTTCGCCACCGCGGCGGTGTTCGCGCTGTGGCTGGTCCGGCGCGGGGCCACGGTCGAATAATCGCGCGAACCGCAGCGCGGAATGGGACCATGGTTGCGACTTTCGCGTAGCCGCGCCATGCTTCGCCGCATCACACACGAACGGAGAGCGCCGCGATGGTACGCATGGCCTTGGGCTTGCTTGTAGGCCTGCTGGTCGCCGCGCTGGTGCTGTACGGTGGCCACTACGCCTACGCCGAACTGCATCCGCGGCCGCCCGGTCTGGACCGGAACTCGCCCGAAGCGCTTTCGGATTTCGCCAAGGCCGCGCCGGGCGAGGTCATCGCCTGCATCCTGGGCGCATGGGCGCTGGCGGGACTGTTGGGCGGCTGGTTCGCCGCGGTTGTCGCCGGCCCGTTCCGCCGCTACGCCGCGCTCGTCGTGGGCGGATTGCTTACCGCCGCCGCGATCGCCTACGCCGCGCTGATGCCCAATCAGGAATGGGTGGTGATCGTGGCCATGCTGCTGCCGATTCCCTTCGCCGTCGCAGCCTCGCTGCTGGCGACGCCGAAAATGGAGTTTTGATTGGGTTGGCGCTTTTCGTTAGAACTGGAAGGCGCCACGATTGAGGCTGGTAACCCGGACTGGTAGCCCATGGAGCGCTCTTTTCTAATTGGATCGATAAAGGCAGCGTTACCGCTGCTCCCTCTCCCCAAGATATCGCTTCACCAGGCTCTTTTATCCGACGATTCGATGGCGCGCAATATCACCAGGCAGGAATGGCGAGAGGCTGGCCGTTCGGACGCCGGCCGCACGTGGAATCAGTTCGATGAGCAGGAACTCATCTCTTGCAATGATGCGCTCGCGCACCTTGATGAAGCATCTTTCGCTTATTACCTTCCGGCGTTCATGCTGTTCGCCATCAAGTATTGCGATGTCGGATGCCCGCACGAAGCTTCCGAGCTGGTGGGGACGACCGTGTTCTCCGTGACTCACCGATCGCCTTACAGCCTCTCCAGATTCGAAAAACTTTCTCCATTGCAGCGCGACGCTGTAATCAGATTTCTGGACCACATGTCTGAACGTGGCGATCCCTACCACTCTGATCTTGCCGTCAAGTCGCTGCGGAGGTACTGGCGATCCGATGGCCTTGCTTGATCAACTTCCGGACCTCGGCGCAGGTAAACACTGGCGCGGGGAAGCGCTGCGATGGCACAGGCCCAATACCTGCCTGCAGATTTCGTTCGCTTAACGCCCTCTGCGCTATACCGCTCCAACAAACCCGATGCAGGAGCATTTCGATGTCCCGTTACCTTTCTCTCACCCTCCTCGTTGCGCTGCTGTCGTCCGTCGCACCCGTATTCGCGCACCACGGCTGGGGCTCCTACGACGCGCAGCGTGTGATGACGCTGGAAGTGAAACTCGACCAAGTGCACTACCGCAATCCGCATGCCGAAGTATCCATCACCCACGAAGGCAAGAAATGGAACGCGGTCCTGGCGCCCACGACCAGGATGAGTGCGCGCGGCTTGCCCGACGGCGCGCTGGTCGCGGGCAAAACCATCACTATCGTCGGCTATCCGCGTACCGACGGCACTCCGGAACTGCGTGCGGAAAGGATCATCATCGATGGCCGCACCATCGAGCTGCGCTGACCTCCGGTTCGCTTCGCGTTGATGGACGCCACCGCCTGGGCGTCTGTGCTGGAAGCGTCCGCATTGGGACAATGGATGCGCAGCGCCGCGTGGGCTTATCCGGCCGTCAACGTGCTGCACCTGCTGGGGCTGACGCTGCTGGTCGGCCCGATCTTGCTGCTGGATCTTCGCTTGCTGGGTTTCGGCAAGGCATTCCCCGTCCTGGCCGTGTCGCGTGTACTGACGCGCTGGTCCGTGGCCGGACTGCTGCTGATGCTGATGAGCGGCATCGCCCTGTTCTCCGCCGATGCCGGACCGCTGTTCGGCAATCCGGTCATGCAATTCAAGCTGGCCGCGATCGCGTTGGCCATCGCCAATGCGCTGGCGTTCCGATGGCTGTGGTCCAAGCGCATCGCCGACTGGGATCGCGCCGCGCCTAAGCTAGGAATCCTTCAACTGCTGCTGTCGATCCTGCTGTGGCTGACGATCCCGGTCGCGGGCCGGATGATCGCCTACGTCTGAAGCAACAGCTTCGCCTCGTATCAAGCCTGGCCGCGCACCGTGTAGTCCATCCCCACCGAAGCCGGCCCCGTCTCCACGAATCCGAACTGCGCATAGAGATGCTTCGCGTCTCCATCGGCGAACAGGGAGATGTTGGAAGACACCGGCGCATTGGCGCGCAGCCAGGCATCCAGCGCGCGCATGATGCGCTTGCCCAGCCCGCGCTTCTGATGCGCGGGTTCGACCGCGATATCGACCACCACGAAAAAACAGCCGCTATCGCCGATGATGCGGCCCATGCCGATCACCCGCGCTTCGTGGATCACGCTGACGCCGAACAGAGTGTTGGCCAGTCCGCGCGTAGCGGCTTCGGCTGATCGCGGCGACAAGCCGGCTGCCTGGCGCAGGCGGCGGTAATCCTCGGCATCGGGGAAACGTTCGATCAATACGTATTCTTCGTGCACTGCGTTCACTGTGACTTATCCGCTGTTGCGAGATCCGGCTCCTCGATGCCGACATTGGTCGGCGCCGCTTCATAGATGCGCTGGTCCAGCAGGCCGGTTTCCTTGGCCACCAGCACCGGCACCAGCATCTGTCCGGTGACGTTGGTCATGGTGCGCATCATGTCCAGCACGCGGTCGATGGCGACCAGGTAGCCGATGCCTTCCAGCGGCAGGCCAGCGGCGCTCAGCACCAGCGTGACCATCACGATCGCGGTGCCCGGCACGCCAGCGGTGCCGAAGCTGCCCAGCACCGAGGCCAGCAGGATGATGAAGTACTGCGACACGGTCAGGTCCAGGCCGAAATACTGCGCCACGAAGATCGACGTCAGCGCCGGATAAATCGCGCCGCAGCCGTCCATCTTGATGCTGGCGCCCAGCGGCACCGCGAACGCGGCGTAGTCCTTGTCCACGCCCAGGTTGTGGGTGACGCTGCGGATCGCCACCGGTAGCGACGCGAAACTCGAAGAACTGACGAACGCCACCTGCATGCCGGGCGCCGCGCCGCGGAAGAACTTCAGCGGGTTCAAACCGTGCGCCAGCAGCAGGCCCCCGTAGACCACCACGATATGCAGGCCGCAGGCCAGATACAGCGCCAGCACGAAGGTGCCGAGCGGCAGCAGTTTTTCGAAACCGTAGGCGCCGACCAGCGCGGCGATCAGGCCGAACGTGCCCAGCGGGGTCATTTCCAGTACGAAGCGCGTGACCTGGATCATGGTCTCGCTCGCTTCGCCGGCGAGCTTGCGTAAGCCTGCGGTGCGCTCGCCCAGTTTCACCAACGCAAATCCCAGCAGGCCGGCGAAGAAGATCACCTGCAGGATCTTGCCGTCGGCCAGGGCCTTGAACGGATTGGACGGCACCACGTCCAACAGCACCTGCACCGGTGTGGGCACTTCGCGCACCGTGTAGTCGGCCGCCATGGTCAGGCCGCTGATGCCCTTACCGGGCTGCAGCACCCAGCCGACCGACAGGCCCACGCACACCGCCAGCGCCGCGGTGACGGCGAACCACAGGAAGGTGCGCCCGCCCAGCGCCGCGACCGATTTCTGCCCATGCAGGCTGGACACCGCGTTGACCACGGCGAAGAACACCAAGGGCACCGCGATCATCTTGATCAGGGTCACGTACAGCGTGCCCAGCGGGCCGAACCAGCTTTCCGCCGCCGGTCCGAACGCCCAGCCAGCCAGCGCGCCCAGCACGAAACCGGCGAGCACGCGCTGCCAGAACGGAATCTTCAACCAGGCGGAAATCGGCTTCATGCATCGGCTCGCTTCGAACACGTGCGGCACCATAGCCCAGGGCGCGCGCGCATGCGACGGCAGGATTGGAATGCGCCGGTGTCATCGGCAGGACGCTGGCCGCGCGGCATAATCGGGGCCTGCCTTGCCGTGGACTTCTTGGATGCGCCGATTCGCCTACACCCTGCCCTGTCTGTCCATCGCGGCGCTGGCCGCGTGTTCGTCGGCACCGATCCGCGGCGATACGCCTGCGGCGTCGATTACCGTCGACGTGGCGCCGGTCGCGCATCCGCGGGGCGAAACCCCGGCGTGGTGGTACCGCAGCGGCGCCGCGCGCGCGGCCGGCAACGGCGCGATGAGCGGACGTGCAAAAAACGTGATCCTGTTCCTGGGCGACGGCATGAGCCTGACCACGGTCGCCGCCGCGCGCATCCTGGAAGGCCAGCGCAAGGGCAATCCAGGCGAAGAAAATCAGCTGTCCTGGGAAGAGTTCCCGCACACCGCGCTCAGCAAGACCTATAACACCGATTCGCAAACCCCCGATTCCGCCGGCACCATGACCGCCATCGCCAGCGGGCTGAAAACCCACATGGGCGCGATCGGCGTCAGCGCCGGCACGCGCGACGACTGCGCCGACAGCCTCGGCAAATCCGTGTTGACCTGGCTGGAGCTGGCCGACAGCGCGGGCCTGGCCACCGGCATCGTCACTACCGCGCGTCTGACCCATGCCACGCCCGCCGCGCTATATGCGCACTCCCCCGAGCGCAATTGGGAAAACGACACCGATCTGCCGGCCCAAGCCACGCAACAGGGGTGCAAGGACATCGCGCAACAAATGCTTGCGCCGCGTTTCGGCAACGGCCCTACCGTGGCGCTGGGCGGCGGCCGCGGCGAGTATCACAGCGTCGAGCAGCGCGATCCGGAATACGACGACAAGGTGGGCCAGCGTCTGGATGGGCGCAATCTGGTGGAGGAGTGGCAGCGTGCGCATCCGCAGGGCGCCTATGTCTGGAACAAGGCGCAGCTGGACGCGGCCAAGGAGGCGTCCGCGATCCTGGGATTGTTCGAACCCGACCACATGCAGTTCGAGCACGACCGCGACAAGACCGCGACCGGCGAACCCTCACTGGCGGAGCTGACCATGGCCGCCGTCCGCACCCTGTCGCGCAATCCGCATGGATTCGTGCTGATGGTGGAAGGCGCGCGCATCGACCACGCCAACCACTACGGCAACGCCTACCGCGCGCTCGACGAAACCATCGCGATGTCCGACGCGGTGCGCGCGGCGGCGCAGGCCACTTCCGCCGGGGACACGCTGATCCTGGTGACCGCCGATCATTCGCATACGCTGAACTTCGTCGGCTATCCGGTGCGCGGCAATCCCATGCTGGGCAAGGTCCGCGGCATAGGCGGCGAAGACGGCAGCCGCGAGGACTACGCGCGCGACCTCACCGGCCTGCCATTCACCACGCTCAATTACGCCAACGGCCCCGGCTATGTCGGCGCCAGCAACGCGCAGCCGCAGGGCCCCAAACGGCACCAGCACGAGCCGACCAGCTACGAGTCCTCGAACGGCCGACCCGACCTGACCGCCGTCGATACCGAAGATCCGGATTACCTGCAGGAAGCCATCATTCCGCTGAAATCCGAATCCCACGGCGGTGAAGACGTGGGCATCTGGGCGCGCGGCCCCGGCAGCGCCGCGGTGCGCGGCACGGTGGAACAGAACGCCATCTATCACTTCATCGTGCAGGCCACGCCCAAGCTGCGCGAACGCTTGTGCGCAGCAGGCACCTGCAACGCCGATGGTGTGCCGGTGGAGTTGCCGAAGCCGGTTGATTTCGAGAGCGCCGCGGCAAAGCGCCCGAATCAATAAGTATGAGCGAGCCGCAGCGAGCGGGGAGGGCGAATCACCGGTTGTCCGCTCGCCTCCTCAGAACGGCTTGGCCAGCACCAGGTACACCACCGCTACCAACAGCAGCACCGGCATTTCGTTGAACCAGCGCAGTTTGAACGAAGACGGCAGGGCGCGGCCTTTTTCCACGCCCTTCAACCAGCGCCCAGCGACGATGAAATGCGCCAGCATCAGCGCGATCAGCGCCAGCTTGGCGTGGATCCAGCCCATGCCCTTGCCCATCCCGAAATACAGCCATAGCACCAGACCCAGAATCAGCGCCAAACCGAACATGCTATGGCCGAAGCGATAAAGCTTCTTGCCCATCAGCAGCAGCCGCGCCTGCACCTCCGCCTGCCCGGTCGTTTCGGCCAGGTTGACCAGGATGCGCGGCAGATAGAACACGGTCGCCATCCAGGCGATGACGAAAACGAGGTGTGCGGTCTTGACCCAGAAATACATGCGGAGGCCTTTAGGCGGGAGGCGGGAGGCGGGAGGCGGGAGGCGGGAGGCGGGACAAGAATACTGCGCTTGTTTGTGATTCCTGACATAGACCCTCATGCTTTCCGGCTACCGGCTACCGGCTACCGGCTACCGGCTACCGCCTCCCGCCTCCCGCTTCCCGCTTCCCGCCTCATGACCAAACAATACGACGCCGCCTATTTCCAGCACTGGTACCGCCGTGGCGACATCGGCGGGCCGCAGCGCCTGGCGCGCAAGGTGGCGCTGGCGGTGGCCTGTGCGGAGTACTACCTGGAGCGGCCGATCCGCAGCGTGCTGGACATCGGCTGCGGCGAAGGCGCCTGGCGCGCGCCGCTGTTGAAACTGCGGCCGAAGCTGCGCTACCTGGGTTTCGACAGCAGCGAATTCGCGGTCTCCAAATACGGCGCGCGGCGCGACCTGTACTTCGCGCGCTTCGGCGATTTCGCCCAGCTTCGCCCTTGCCCGCCGGTGGATCTGCTGATCTGCGCCGATGTGCTGCACTACCTGCCTTCGGCCGAACTCAAGCGCGGCCTGCCCGGCCTGGCCGCGCTGTGCGGCGGCGTGGCGTTTCTGGAAACCTTCGCCGCCGAGGACGAGTTCGAGGGCGATCACGCCGACTTCCAGCCGCGCAAAGCCGCTTGGTACCGCAAACAGTTCACTGCGCACGGCCTGCGGTCCGCAGGCTCGCACTGCTGGCTGTCGCCAACGCTGTCGGACCAGCTAGCCGCGTTGGAATCAGGCTGTTAGCCCTCCCTTGCGAAGAACTGCCCCCTCCCTTGCGCGCAGCGCAGGGGAGGGCTGGGGGAGGGGTTGCTTTTGACTTTGCCTTGCTCTATCCCGCCCAAGCGCACCCTCCCAGCCTCCCTGCCCGCAGTGCGGGCCAGGAGGAGCCATTCCCGGCTTTGCGGTATGCTGCGGCGCAGCACCCACTTCCCGCTGGATTCCACTCGATGATGCTTTACCAATGGCATGAGCTCAGCCGCACCATGATGGCGCCCTGGATCCATCTGGCCGAAGCCAACGCCAAGATTTTCTCCGACTCCAACAGCTGGCTCTCTACACTGCCCGGTGCCGGTCGCGTGTCGGCCGGCAACGAACTGATGCACCGCCTCGGCAAGGATTACGAAAAACCGCCGTGGGATATACACAAGATCGAGGTCGACGGCGCCGCGGTGCCGGTGGTCGAGCAGGAAATCCTGGCCACGCCGTTCTGCCGCCTGCTGCGCTTCAAGCGCTACACCGACGAAGCCAAAAGCATCGCCGCGATGAAGAAGGAGCCCACCGTGCTGGTGGTGGCGCCGCTGTCCGGCCACCACGCCACGCTGCTGCGCGACACCGTGCGCACCCTGCTGCGGGATCACAAAGTCTATGTGACCGAATGGATCGACGCGCGCCTGGTGCCGATCACCGACGGCGCGTTCGGCCTGGACGACTACGTGGCCACCATAGAGAATTTCATCCGCCATATCGGCGCCGAAAACCTGCACGTGATCAGCGTATGCCAGCCGACCGTGCCGGTGCTGGCGGCGGTGTCGCTGATGGCCGCGCGCGGCGAGGCCACCCCGCGTTCGCTGGTGATGATGGGCGGGCCCATCGACGCGCGCCACAGCCCCACCCAGGTCAACGATCTGGCCACCAAGAATCCGCTGTCATGGTTCCAAAACCACGTCATCCACACCGTACCCGCCTCGTATCCAGGCCAGGGTCGCTCGGTGTATCCGGGCTTCCTGCAGCACGCCGGCTTCATCGCCATGAATCCCAGCCGGCATTTCATGTCGCACTGGGATTTCTATGCCGACCTGGTCAAGGGCGACCTGGAAGACGCCGATTCGCACCGCCGTTTCTACGACGAATACAACGCGGTGCTGGACATGCCGGCCGAGTATTACCTGGACACCATCCGCATCGTGTTCCAGGAATTCGCATTGCCGCGCGGCAAATGGAAAGTGAAAGGCGAACCGGTGAACCCGGCCGCGATCAAGAAAACCGCGCTGATGAGCATCGAAGGCGAGCTGGACGATATTTCCGGCCTGGGCCAGACCGCTGCCGCGCACGACCTGTGCACCGGCATCCCGAAGACCAAGCATCGGCACCTTACGGTCAAGGGCGCCGGCCACTACGGCATCTTCAGCGGCCGCCGCTGGCGCGAAGTGGTGTACCCGGACGTACGCGACTTCATCGCCAAGTACGCTTGATGCTTTTCCCCTCTCCCTTACCGGAGAGGGTGGCCGAAGAGCCTGCCCCCGAATGCTCTAGTCGGGGGCCGGGAGAGGGTTCGGCTTTTTCGCGGGGCGTCGGTTAACAGCAACAGCGAACTCGCTTCGCTCGCCCCCTCTCCTGCCCCCCGACTAATGCCTTCGGGGGCGAGCTCTGCGGGCCTCCTCTCCCCCGAGGGGAGAGGAGAAGAAAAAAAGCCCCGCCTGAAGCGGGGCTTTTTTCGTTTGCGTTACCAGCTGATTTTAGACAGCAGAACTCAGCTGGATTCGCGGCAGCCTTGAATGAAGACCTTGTTGTTGGTGGTGATGCCCCAGCGCCCGTCGGCGGCGCCGCAGCCTCCGGTCCAAGAGCCGACCAGCACGCCTTCTTCGTCGTAGTACAGGAAGGTGCCTTGCCAGTTGGCCGAAGCGTTGAAGGCGGCCAGCGACATCAAGACCAGCGATAGAACTGCTGCGAAATTACGAGTGCGACGCATCGTCTTTTCTCCTTTGTGGGCGGGTAAAGTTTCCCGCGTGGGAGAAAGTAGGCGCTTGCGAGCCGTGTCGTCGTGAATCCGGTCACTGTCTGATCTTTCTCCCTCTCCCGAGAAGGGAGGGGAAAAAAATATCAGCGCAATGGATTTACTTCGTATTTCTCACTTCAAGAAGAAGAAAGCGCTCACACCACCGCGCTGCGCACCAGCAGATGCTTGGCCAGCAGCCCATGTAGTTTGCCGATGCCGCGCGCGACGTGCAGCGTGGCGAAGAACAGCAGGAAGCCGGCCAGCAGCACCAGCGGCAGCTGCCAGGCCATCAGCGAGGTGGCGATGCCGTCGCCGGCGCTGCCCAGCAGCAGCCATCCGTCCACATCCGCATGCACATTCGCGAAACCGCTCCAAACAATAAGCGGTGCCGCGATCAACGACATCGATAGGATCAGCCCGGTCACTGCGACAGTGAAATACGCGATGCCCAGCGGCAGCATCAGCAGCAGGTACAGCATCGCCGTCCATGTGCGCGCGTCGGTGAAGACTTCCTTGATCCGTTCCAGCCAGCCCTTGCCGCGCTGCGTGTACAGCGGCCGTCGCGGCATGCGTTCGCCCAGCAGCACTTCCACGATGCGGCCTTCCACCAGCGACAGCACGCGGACCAGCGCCAGGAACAGCACCAGCAGCGGCACGCCGATGATCAGGACCAGCAGCCCAAGCGACACGCTCAGCCCGGTCGTGACCACGGTGAAATAAACGATGCCAGTGGCCAGCGACAGCAGCATGTAGAACAGCGCGCCGTAGGTGCGCGGATCGACGATGACGCCGAAGAACTTGCCGAACAACGAGGTGCGCTTGCGCGGCAGCGGCGCACGCAGCGCGCGGTTCACGGTGACTTCGGTGTCGCGATAGATCTCCGCGACTTCCTCGGGCGCGCCGTAGCTGCCGGCGACCGAGGCGATCACCTCGGCCTCGCTCTTGCCGGCCTGCTCGGCCAGCTCCGAGCGCAGGTATTCCTCGGCGTCGTACAGCGCGTCTTGGATCATCGCCGGGTCCGCGCCGTGCAGCGCAAGGCGCAGCTGCTCCAGGTACTCGGGGATGTTGGTGGGCAGCGTATTTGCTGCAGGCCGGGTGGTGTTCATTCAAGAATTCCTTGCAGGACGGAATCGACGGAATCGCGGGTAGCGCGCCAGGCGGCGACCCATTCGCGCAGGGTCGACCGCCCTGCCTGGGTAATGCGGTAATAACGGCGCGGCGGCCCGGACATGGACGGCTCCACGAAGCTGTCCAGCAGCCCGCCGCCCTCCAGATTGCGCAGCACCGGATACAGCGCGCTCTGCTTGCCGCTCAGCACGCCCTCGCCCACGCGCTCTAGCTGCTTGGCGATCAGATAGCCGTACATCGGCGCTTCCGCTTTGGCCAGCACCGCCAGCAGGGCCAGCGACACGGTGCCGGCGCTGAGCTCTTTCTGGAACTTCTTCAGGTGGGCGTCGGAATCGCTCATGGGCTCTCCCTTGCGGCGCGGTCGCTAGGTTGGAGAAGACAGTACTATTGAGTTAGGTATAGCGAATGTGCCATTAGTAACCGGCCCATCAGGTGTTTAGAGCCGAGCTTGCTCGGCTGTTTTGCCGAAGCACGAAAGGCGGCCGAGCAAGCTCGGTTCTACGCCCCGAAGGAAGTCCCCTTGGGGGACAATCGAAGCTACTTTTCCCAGTGGCCCTACGACATGCGCTTGCGCCCGTTTTTGCTTCTCCTGGCACTGCCACTCGCTCCGCTGGGCGCATCGGCCGCCGAGCCGCCCAAGTACAAGAGCGCGCAGGAAATCATCGACGCCGCGCCCGCCGACGCCTGGCGCACGCTGGATCCAGCCAACACGCTGTATCTGGAATTGGAAAGCGGCCGCGTGGTGATCGAACTAGCCCCCGCTTTCGCGCCCGCGCACGTGGACAACATCCGCACCATGGCCAAAGAACATTTCTGGGACGGGCTGAGCATCTACCGCTCGCAGGACAACTTCGTCGTCCAGTTCGGCGATCCCGCCGCCGGCGAAGCGGGCGCGAAACCGCAGGGTTCGGCGAAACAGAAGCTGCCCGCCGAATTCGCACGCAAGGCGCAGGGTCTTGCGTTCACGGCGCTGCCGGATCGCGACGGCTGGGCGCCGGAAGTGGGTTTCGTGGAAGGCTTCCCCGCGGCGCGCGATCCCAAGACCGGCGAGGCCTGGCTGACGCATTGCTACGGCACGCTCGGCGCCGGCCGCGACACCGCGCCGGACAGCAGCAACGGCAGCGAGCTGTACGTGGTCGACGGCCAGTCGCCGCGCCAGCTGGACCGCAACATCACCGTGGTTGGGCGCGTGGTCAAGGGCATGGAGCTGCTGAGCGTGATCACGCGCGGCCCCGAACCCATGGGCATCTACGCCACGCCGGAACTGCGCACGCCGATCAAGGCGATCACACTGGCCAGCGAAGCGCCGGAAGCCGAACGCACCGCGCTGCAGCTACTGCGCACCGATTCGCAGAGCTTCGCCGACGCCACCGAAGCGCGTCGCAACCGCCGCGACGGCTGGTACGTGCGCCCGGCCGGCCACATCGACCTGTGCAACGTGCCGCTGCCGGTGCGGGTGGCGAAGTAAGCATTCCTTCGCTGGTCTTTTTTTCGCTGGTCGTCCTGCTAGGCGGCAAGCGATTTCTACCGCGCAAGGGGCAAGTCAGGCTTCGATCAGTACCGCGATATCGGCATGCAGCGCCGCCAGACCACGGTCGAAGGTCGCCAGCTTTGCGCTGTGGTGACGCGCGAGCGTGGCGAGGTAGGCATCGGTGATCTGCCGATGCCCGAGCACACCGCGCCAGGAGACGTCCGCATACCCGATGTCGTCGGCAAGAAACCGGTGACGCGCGTCAACTACGATCAGCCCCAGGATATCGGCGGCGTCGCCCGGCGTCGGCACGGCCCGGGTATGCAGCAGCACGCGCAGCAACGCACCCTGCGTGATCGGACACGTCGCGAACGGGCTGGTCTGCGCTGCCAGCCAGCGTTCGGCCGGCGCATGATGAACATGGCTGGCGTCGGCGAGAGCGACCAGCACGTTACTGTCCAGCAGATGCACCGCTATCGCTCGTCTTCCAGCGCCCTCACGTCTTCCGGCGTAACCGGACGCGGCGAGCTGACCACGGGCAAGCCGGTGATCGGACTGATCGTGTAAGACGGCGCGGCGGGTTCCGCAACGCGTACGCGCGGCAATTCCAGTCCCTGGCGCAGCAGGTCGGCCACGGTCTGGCTCAGGCTGCGGCCACTGTGCCGCGCCAGCGCCTGGGCAATTCGGTGCAGGTCCTCGGGCAGATCGATAGTCGTTCGCATCAATGCATCATGATGCTGGCCGCATCTTGATGTCAAGATCATCGCCACGGAGGCTTGCTTTCGCGGTAAGGCCTAGGACCTGTTAACGCTATCGGGATAGGCCCTAGCTGAAGGCTGCACGCGCGGATTCATTTCGCAGCCCCCTGACTCACCGCCACACTGCCCAGTATCAACACGCCCGCCGCAAGCATCAGCGGCGTCACCGCTTCGCCCAGGAACAGCCAGGCGAACGCCGCGCCGAACAGCGGCACCAGATAGGTCACGGTGGCCGCGCGCGCCGGGCCGATGCGCTGGATCAAGCGGTAATACAGCAGGAATGCATAACCAGTGCAGACCACGCCGATGGCCACCGCGCTGATCCAGGCCAGCGGCGGAATCGGCGCGGCCGGCAAGTGCGTCAGCGCGAACGGCAGCAACAGCAGCGCCGCGCAACTCAACGTCGCCGCCGCGGACGCGGCCGGCGGCAATCCGGCCATGTGCCGGCGCACCAGGTTCACGCCGAATCCGTACAGCAGCGACGCCGTCGCGCCGGCCACCACCGCCCAACCCACGCTCAATCCGGCCACCTTGCCGCTGGCCAGCACCACCACGCCTGCGAAGCCGGTAAGCAGCGCCAGCGCGCGGCGCATGCCGATCTTTTCGCCGAAGAACAGAAACCCCACCAGCGCCGCGAACAGCACCGTCATCGCATTGCAGATCGCGCCGATCGCCGCCGGCGCCTGCTGCGCGGCCCACGCGAACAGCAAGAAGGGAATCGCCGAATTGATCGCGCCGATCAGCGCGAGCTTCGGCCACAGGCGGCGCGGGAACAGCGCGCGGTCGCGCCACAGGAACGGCAGCAGCACCAGCGCGCCCAGGATCAGGCGGATGTCGACCAAGGCGAACGCGCCGAACGGCTTCGCCGCGATCCGCATGAACAGGAACGAGCCGCCCCAGATCGCGCCCAGGGCCAGCAATTCCAGCGGCGTGCGCCAGTCGCGCGCGGCCGCCCCCAGCTCCGGTTTCACCGCCGCCACTCCGCATTCCGCCGCCATGACTGTCGCTCCGGTTGTCGTCTGCCGCTATTTTCCATACCCGGTACAGGCCCACAAGCGCGTACTATCCGCTTCAGCCGCAAATATCGCTTGTGTCTATTCGGGTATTTCCATGAACCTGCGCGCCTCCCTCCTTCCTGCCCTTGGCGCATTCGCCGCCGCCGCGCGTCACCAGAATTTCGCCCACGCCGCCGAAGAGCTGCACCTCACCGCCAGCGCCGTCAGCCACCACGTGCGCAAGCTGGAGTCGGTGCTGGGCATCGTCCTGTTCCAGCGTCACGCGCGCGGGGTCACTCTGACCGCCGAAGGCCGGCAGCTGGCCGACGCGGCCAGCGCCGCGATCACCGATATCGAAGCCGTCGCCGCCCAGCTGCACCACGCCGGCGGCATTACCCAGGTGCGGGTCAGCACCCTGCACTCGCTGACCTACTGCTGGCTGCTGCCGCGCCTGCCGCGTTTCTGCGGCGCGTTCCCCAACATCCGTATGACCGTGGAAACCGGCGTCGCGTTGACGCGTTTCGATGAGGGCGGCGCGGATCTGGGCATCCGCCACGGCCCCGGGCAGTGGGCCGGACTCACCGCGCATCACCTGATGGACGACGAGCTGTTCCCCGTCGCCGCGCCTGCGCTGCCCGGCGCCAGCGACGTGCATGAACCCCGCGACATCGCGAACCTGCCGCTGGTCACCGATATGGCATTGCAGGGTTGGCGCGACTGGTTCCGCGCCGCCGGCGTGCGCGGCTTGCGCCTGCCGGCCATGCACACTTTCAGCGACAGCACCGATGCGATGCGCGCCGCGGTCTACGGCCTCGGCGCGGCGCTGGCGCGCAAACACATCGTCGCGCCCTACCTGCAGCGCCAGGAACTGATCCGCCTGCCCGGGCCGGCATTGAAAGCGCGCTTCGCCTACTACGCCGTTTATCCCACGCACCGCCCTTTGACTCCAGCGGCACGGATTTTCATCGATTGGTTGAAACAGGAAGCCGTGAAAGAGCGATCGATGCCGGCCACTTCGGGCTAAAGCCGCATAACCAAAACGCGGGTTCCTGTCGAAGGCACTCTAACCCCCATCGAATCGTCCTGAAGGCGAAAGGCGCGGCATCCTGCGATGCCGCGCCTTCCCTACACTTCAATCGATTGGCTCAGGACCGTGTAAAGGATCACCAGCCGACCGAAATGATCAGCCCTCGCGGATCCGGATGCTCCAGCAGCGTGCTCTGGTTGCGCACGTCGTCGTACGAGAAGCCATAAGCCAGCCCGTCGATGCTGCGGTCGTGCCAGAACTTCGCGTAGTAATTCGCCGGCGCGGTTGCGTAGTACGTTTGCGCGTTGTTCCACTGGGTGGGATCCACGGTCACCAGCAGATGCCGGTTCAGCGCGGCGCTGATCTGGGCCTGCACGACGAGTTCCAGCGGATTGCCGCTGGCTAGATTGCCGGAAGCCTCCAGAATGTTCTGCGTCGTAGGCTTGCCGCGGATATAAAGACCACCCGGCCCGCCATCCTTGGAAAAAATGAAATCGTTGCCGGTCACGCGGCCGCGGAAAGTGCCCGCCTCGGTCGCGAACACCAGATCGCGGTTGCGGTACCAATCCCAGACCTGGTTGACGTAGCCATCGTAGTAGTTGGCATACGGCTGGCCCGGTCCGAACACCGACTTCGCCGGCGCGACGATGCGGTAGGGGCGCTTGACCAGAGCACGGAATTCCGCCGGATTGATGTTCTCGAAATCGGTAAAAATCTGCGCGCGCGACCTGTTTTCGCCCAGGGTACGGTCGTAGCCGTCCTTGCCGATCAGACGCGTGCGCAGCGGGAACCCGAACTGGTCCACGCGCGTGGTATTGCCGAAATAGCCCAGGTCGTTGATGGTGAATTCGATGAAATCGAACACCACGTCCTGGTTGGGATCGCTGGGGTTGTTGATGTCGGGCCCGGCGAAACCGATGTTGCCGTTGCCACCGTCGACGATCTTGATGTACATCGGCGAGCCGACGCTCAGGAACATCCGTCCCGAATACAGTTTGGGCAGCGAAACCCAAGGCGCATCGGACATGCGGTTGAAATAGTTCGCGTAGCTGTTGCCGTTCTTCACTAGGCGGTTAGGCGCGCTGTTGTCCGCGACTTTGGCGGGTTTCACGTTGCCTTGGGCATCCACGTACGACAGCGCATTGGTCGCGGGGTTGTAGGCGAGGATCGCCCAATAGATATCCCGGTCCGCCCAGGCGCCGCCGGTGGCGTTGTCGAGCTTGAACGTCATCACGCCGCTGCCGACCGGAAGATCGACACCGCCATCGCTTCTGCGGATACGGAACGACGACGCCAGGTCGTTGAAACTGCCGAGGTAAGCGCTGTCCGCAGTCAGGACCAGCGAACGCCCGGCGAAATTCACGTTCTCCAGCAGTTCGACCTGGTAACCCGGCTGCACTTTCACCGAGGTCACAACGTCGTTCCACTCCGCGCCGATCCAGCTCCTTTCTCCGTCCGCGCAAAAACTGCGGCCGCCGTAGTTGATGCTCTCGTAAAAACACACCGGACCGGCCTGCGGCGGCGGGCCATTCGGGACCGTGTAGGAAAACCGCTGCGTGTCGTAGGCCAACCCACTCTTGGTGTAGGTGAAGAAATAGCTCAACACATTACCCGCGGACACGCCCAGGCTTTGCTCGTAGCGGCCGTTGGCGCTGCCCATGCGGAAGTTCTGCTGCTGCCCGCCGTTGACCTGGTAGTGCACGTCCACCCAGGTGCTGGAGACGTTGGATCTGAACCAGATCTTGGCGGTATTACCTGAGACCTCGACGCCTTGATCGAAATCCGCGGCGGCTGCCGACAGCGGCGCGGCCAGCGTCAGCAGGGCCAGCGCCAGAGCATGAATTCCGCTGCGCCCTCGTGCCGCGACGGATCTAAGAACTGCGCCGACACCCGAGAGTCTTGGCGCGGAGGCAGGCACATCAGCAATGCAGGTAATGGCCACAACACATGTCCTTTTGTTGGTTGGAACTTGGGGGAAACGGCCCGGAATGCGCGGCTTGCGCCTCCGATCGACTAACGCGGCGGCGCCGACGTTGCCGCGATGCTATACGCGGCTACCCAATCAAAAATGAGAGAAACAGCAAGGAATGAAGAGCTTCTAAAAAAGACATATTTCCTTGACTAGAAAAGTCAGAGATAGAGACATGCGGAACCGCATGATCAAGACTGAGGGCCGTCTATGAAGAATATTTTCTTGCGGCTTCAGGACTCGTGTTCCTTCCAGCATGCTCATTGGTGACCCACGAAAAAACGCATTGCGTGCTTCTCCGGACATTATTTGTCCACGCAGGCGACTGCCATTCAATCGCTTGTCCTTGTGGGGGGCGCGAGGAGACAGAGCGCCATGGATGCGCTCTGCCAAGAAAGAAACAGGGCCAGCGCATGAAATTACGGATCGGCTCGGATCGTTCGTGTCGCGCTCGAGCAGGTCAATCCCACGGAGGGCAAGCAGGTACGAAGCGGCAAGCAGCCGATGCGCGAATACTCGACGGTTTCGGCTCGAATGCTGCCTTCCTGGGGGTTCCCGGATTGCGAGCCGACATAGCGCAACAGTTTTTTCCGCGCGCACGCGCGCAGCTTTTGCTCGCACTTACTGCGACACATCTTGCGCAACCGATCCATGCATTGCCACCAGGTTCAGTGTCGCCATGAGCCGCCCTGCAGATTTCTGCAGAGCGCTCAATCTTCGGAAGCTGGTGGCGTGGACAAGCGTGAAGTTTAGAACCTGTACCAAAACCGCGCGAAATACGCCCTGCCGTTCAAGCCGAACTGCACGCTCTCGAACACGTGGCCGTTGTCGGTTTCGTCGGGGTTCTGGCGGTTGGGAAAAACGTCGAAGAGATTGGTGCCGCCGACGGTGAGTTTTGCGCTGTCGGTGAAGCTGTAGGTCAGGCTGAGGTCCGCCGAGGTCTTGGCTTCGTAGCGCTGGTTGGGCACGCCGCTGGCGGTGCCGGAAAAGGTGCCGAGCTCCTGCGGGCCGAAGTGGATGACTTTCAGATTGGTGGCCCAGGCGCCCAGGGTGTAGTCGAAGGCGAGCACGCCCTTGCGCTTGGGCGCGCCGTTTTCGATGAACAGACGGTCGCGCTCGGGCAGGAACACGTCTTCGCGGCCCGCGAGCGTCGGCGGCGTGTTGACCTGGGTGACTTCGGTCTTGCTGAAGTTGACGCCGACGTACGTGGCCAGCTTGCCGCCCCACAGGTCGGTGTCGTGGGCCAGGGTCAGGTCGATGCCCTGGGTTTGGGTGTCGACCGCATTGGAGAAGAAGCGCGCCACGCCCACCTGCAGGCTGGTGAGGATGGGACCGATGTTGGGATCGGTTTCGTCGAACTCTCCGCCCAGGATGATGCGGTCGTCGATGTCGATGCGGTAGGCGTCGACGGTGAGCGACAGATTGTCCGCGGGCGACCAGGTGAAGCCCAGCGTGCCGCTGGTGGAGGTTTCCTCGCGCAGGCTGGGAATGCCGGCCAGGCGCACCAGTTCGCTGTCGTTGGGCGCGATGACGATGTCCACCGGCGAACCGCTGGCGAACTCGGTGATGGTGGAAGAGAAGTAGCGCTGCTGCAGCGACGGCGCACGGAAGCCGGTGCTCACCGAGCCGCGCAGCAGCAGCGTGTCGCTGGCCTTGAATGCGAGCGCCAGTTTGCCGTTGACGGTTTCGCCGAAGTCGCTGTAGTCCTCGTAGCGCGCGGCCGCGGCGATCAGCAGGCGTTCGGTGACGTCGGCTTCCACGTCCACGTACGCGGCCACGCTGTCGCGGCTGCGGTCGGTGACGTCGCCGGGCTGGAAGCCGGGAAAGCCCTGGCTACCCGGATTGCCGCCGCCGGGGCCGTCCACGTCGCTGTAGGAGCCCGGCTCGCCGGCGCGGATGCGATAGTTCTCGTCGCGGTGCTCGGCGCCGAAGGCGACGTTCAAGCCCTGCAGCACGCCGTCGTAGTAGCGCGATACGTCGAAGTTGGTGGTGTTCTGCTTGAACGAGAATCCGCCGGCGTCGAATTCGCGCGGGCTGATGCCGGCTCCGCCGTTGAGCAGATCCAGATTGGCGATGGACGCGTTGAGCGTGTTGCGGATGGTGTAGTAGAAATCGCTGTAGCCGTAGGTGTGCGACAGGTCCCAGCGCCATTCGCCCACGTCGCCGCGCAGGCCGACGATGCTGGTGCGGTCTTCCAGCTCGCCGTCGATGAACGGCACGAAGCCGTCCGGATACATGCCCAGCGAATTGCGCGAGGGCACGTCGTCCACGCCGTCGCGCGCGAACGCGGCCGACGACGCTTCGCGGCTCTGCATGCCGGCGGTGAAATAGAATTCGGCGGCATCGCCCAGCGGGATGTCGCCGTTGATGTAAACGGTGCGGTTCTGCACCTCGCTGTCGCCGATGATGCGCGGGCTGCCGGCGGGTTCGGAGCGATCGCTGCGACCGCGGTCCTGCCATTCGCCGGTGACCGCGAAGTGGCCGCCGTTGGACATCGACAGGCCGCAGTAGAACGAGGCCAGCCAGTTCTCGCCGTCGCCGCGCGAATACTCGCCGTAGCCGAGCACGGTTTCGCAGCCCGGGCGGCGCTTCAACGCGATGTTCATGACCCCGGCGATGGCGTCGGAGCCGTATTGCGCGGCGGCGCCGTCGCGCAGGATCTCCACGCGGTCGATGGCCAGCACCGGGATAGCGTTGAGATCGGTGCCGGTGTTGCCGCGGTTGCGCGAGCCGTAGATGTTGACTAGCGACACCGTGTGGCGGCGCTTGCCGTTGACCAGCACCAGGGTCTGATCGGAACCGAGCCCGCGCAATGCGGCGCCGTCGATCAGGTCGGCGCCGTCGGCGCCGGTCTGGCGAGTGGAAGTGAACGAAGGCGAGGTGTACTGCAGAGTCTGAGCCAGATCGAACTGCGCGCCCTGTTCGGCGATCCTGTCCAGCGGAATCACGTCCACCGGCACGGGAGTCTGCGTTTCGGAAGAGCGCTGCAAGCGGCGCGAACCGACCACGGTGACGTTTTCCAGCGTGGTGGCCTCGGCCGGGGTTGGCGCTGCCGGCGTTTCCTGCGCCTCCGCGGCGACCGCCCACGTTGCCAACAGCGGCGCGCACAGCGCCAGCGTCAAAGCCTTGCACAAAGTATCGCGTCGCATGATCGACTCCCCGGATGGATTGAGCCGCAACGCCTCCCGCGCTGTCGGTGGCCCGAATTTACGCTGCGCGCTCGCGCTGCGTCCAGCGGCCAGGCGCGTATTTGCGCACTCGGTCCGCGTTCACGGCACGCGCTTGAGCGCGGCCACTACCTGCGTTTTCAGCGCCTTGATCTGCGGGTCTTCGGACTGGTCCGCTTCCAGATAGAGGCCGGTGAGAAACGCGAGCAGGTCGTGCCGCCGCGCCAGCCAGGCGCTGTCGGCGTAGGCCTGCGACGCGTCGCCGATGCGCGGCGGCAGCGCGTCGAACCACGCGCTCCAGTCGGCCTCGCTCAGCAGACCGCGCTTGGCGACGTACAGCACCGGCCGCGCCAGGCGTCCGGGCTCGCCGAATACGTACGCATGCGCCGATGCCGGCACGACCTGGGTGGCGACCGCGGCGAGGATGCGGTCCAGCTGCTCGCGCTCCAGCGCCGGATTCAGGGCCAGCTGCATCAGCCAGTCGCTGCCGTGGGCCACGCCGTGGCGCCAGCCTTCGGCGTTGTCGAAGCCGCGATAGTCCTGCACGGAGGCGACGTAGGCAGCGGCTTTGTCGACCATCGCCTTGCGCGCCTTCGGCGACATCCACGGCGCGATGCGGTCGCTGCGCGCCACTTCCGAAAGCAGCAGCGCGGCGAACGGACGGCGGAAGCCGGCCGCGTCCTCTTCGTCCAGCTGCTGGTACAGGCGGTCGCGCAGCTGCACGCGGGTTTTCTCGCCCAACCGGTCGGCGCGCAGCCATTCGGTGAGCGCTTCATAGGCAATGCCGTCGCGCAGCGCGGGATCGGCGCTGGACAGGCAGCCGAGCAGACCCAAGGCCAGCGCGTCGCGCGTCGCCGTGTCCTCCATCGCGAACTTCTGCTGCTTGAGCAGCTGCAGCGAACTGGCGTCGGCGCCTTCAGGTGGGCAGACATCTTCAGCCAGGACGGGCGCGGTCGCGAACAGCGTCGCGCACATCGCAGCGCGCAGGATCCGCATCACACACCTCCCCGCTTGGCGCGGCGTTTACGCCGCCAGAAGAAAACCGCTGCGGACACGACCGCCAACAGCGGCAGCAGACCGGCCAGCGCGCGGATCATCCAGGCGATGCTGACGGTCAGGATGCTGCCGAAATCTCGGAACGCCTGCGCGATTTCGCCGCGGCCCTGCTGGCCGCCGGGCGGATGGAACTGCAGCGTCAGCAGCTGCGTGTCGATGCGGCGCCTGTGCTGCGCGCCCTCGCGCTGCGCGGTTTCCAGCCCGGCTTCGATTTCGGTAAGCTGTTTCGACAGCGCCAGCAGGTCGGTCACGGCCAGATCCTGGCGCTGCTGGAATTCGAGCAGGCGCGCGTGTTCTTTCTGCAGGCGCAACCGCTGCAGGTCGTTGTCGGCCACGGCCTGCGCCAGGTCTTCGGCATGCGTGTTGCGGCTGCCGACCTCGCCGCCCTGCCCGGCCTGCCGGATCAGCGGCTCGACGCCGGCCGGCGCGATGCGCACCTTGAGCGAAGCGCTGGGTGCGTCGCCGCCGGATCGACGCACGTGCAACACCGCGCAGTCGCCGAACTTGCCGGACTGGCAGCTGGCTTGCACGGCCTGGAGGCGCGCCGGGATCTCGTCGGCGCCCAGATCGATATCCACTTCGTGTTCATAGGCCAGAAAGGCGCCCTGCGGCGATTGCAGCGGTTCGGCCAGATTTGCCTGCGGCAGCGGGGTGCCGTCCATCGAGGCTTCCTGTTTGCTGCACGCAGTCAACATCAGCAACCCGATCCACAGCCAGTCTTTACGCACGCGGGTTTCCTTGGACGAAGAGGGACCGGCGCGAGCATAAGCCATCGGCAGGTGCGCCGGTGCGGGGTTTTGCCTATCCTGCGGGCCTTCGTGCGATACCGCACCGCAACGGGAATCCTGGAATGCGCCACCGCCTGCTCGCTCTCGCTCTGCTCTCCGCGCTTGCCGCCTGCCAAAAAGCGGAGGCGCCGGCCGCCGCCAGCGGTGCGGAAACGCCTGTCGCCGCCGCCGACACGGCCGCGGCCGATGCGAAATTCAACGATCTGTCCCAGCGCGCGCTGGCCGGCTGGCTGCAGCTGGCGCCGATAAGCGCCACCCAGATCGGCGAGCACAAGTACGACGGCGAAATAGACGACCTGAGCGCGGCGGGTCGCCTCAAGAGTCTGGACTTCGCCAAGAAGATCCTGGCAGAACTCGATGCGCTGGATCCGTCCAGACTCTCGCGCGAGAACCAGGTGGATGCGGCGATCCTGCGCAACCAGCTGCAATACGACCTGTGGAACAGCGAAACCCTGCAAGGTTGGGCCTGGGATCCGCAGGTCTACAGCGGTCTGGCAGGCGGGGCGATCTACAACCTGATGGCGCGCGAGTTCGCGCCGCTGCCCGAGCGCATCCGTGCGGCCACGCTGCGCATGGAGAAGATCCCGGCGCTGCTGGCGCAGGCGCGCGAGAACCTGGACCCGGCGCGCGTGCCCCGGGTCCATGCGGAAACCGTGGCCAAGCAGAACGGCGGCATCCTGAGCATCGTCGACAGTTTCATCACTCCGCATCTCAAGCAGCTGCCCGAAGCCGACCGCGTGCGCGCGCAGAAAGCGGCCGCCACCCTGAAGGCGGCGGTCGCCGAGCATCAGCAGTGGCTGGACAAGATCCTGGTGCCGAACGCGAAGGGCGATTTCCGCGTGGGCCAGACCCTCTACGACCAGAAGCTGCGGTTCGCGCTGCTGTCGTCGCTGTCGCGCGCCGAAATCAAGCAGCGCGCCGAGGGCGAACTCGGGCGCGTACGCGAAGAGATGTACGCCATCGCGCGCACCGTGCTGAAGGACCGGTCCGGCACGCCGCAGATGCCCGATTCGCCCAGCGCGGAGCAGCAGCAGGCTGCGATCGAAGCGGCGCTGGAGCTGGCCTATGCCGACAAGCCGGCGCGCGACCAGGTGGTGCGAGCCGCAGAAACCGCGCTGAAATCCGCGACCGACTTCGTGCGCGAGAAGGACCTGGTCACCGTGCCGGACACGCCGCTGAAGATCATCCTGATGCCGGAGTTCCAGCGCGGCGTGGCGGTGGCGTACTGCGATTCGCCCGGTCCGCTGGACAAGGGCCTGGAGACGTTCTACGCGGTGTCGCCGATCCCGGACGAATGGGACGCCAAGCAGGTGGATTCGTTCCTGCGCGAATACAACACGCGCATGATCCACCTGCTGAGCATCCACGAAGGCACGCCCGGCCACTACCTGGAGGGCGCCCATTCGGCCAAATTCCCGTCCACGCTGCGCGCGGTGCTGCGCTCGGGCATGTTCGCCGAGGGCTGGGCGGTGTACACCGAGGATGTGATGGCCGACGCCGGCTACCTGGACAACGACCCGCTGTTCCGCTTGGTGCAGCTGAAGTTCTACCTGCGCACGATCGCCAACGCGATCCTGGACCAGGGCGTGCACGTCGACAATTGGACGCGCGAACAGGCCATGGACCTGATGGTGCGCCAGACCTTCCAGCAGGAGCGCGAGGCGGCCGGCAAATGGACGCGCGTGCAGCTGACTTCCGCGCAGCTGCCTACCTACTTCGTCGGCGTGCAGGAGCATTTCGACCTGCGCGAGGCGGTGGAAAGCGAGCTTGGCGCAAAGTTCGACCTGAAGACCTACCACGACCGGGTGCTGTCCTACGGCGCGCCGCCGGTGCGCTTCGTGCGCCAGCTGATGCTGCAGCAGCCGATCCAGTAATTCCGCGGCCGGATCAGGACGCGCTGGCGAGCATGGCCAGCGCGTCCTCGGCGGGCTGCGGACGGCCCGGGTAGTAGCCCTGGCCGTAGTCGCAGCCCATCTCCTGCAGCCGCGCCCAGATGTCGGCGCTTTCGATGCCTTCGGCCACCACTTCGGCCTGCATGCCGTGCGCCATTTCGATCATCGAGGCGACCAGGCGCGTGCTGCGCGCATCGGCCAGCAGATCGCGGACGAAGCTCATGTCGATCTTGAGTTCGTCGACCGGGAAATACTTGAGGTACGACAGCGACGAATAACCGGTGCCGAAATCGTCGATGGCGATGCCGAAGCCCATCTCGTGCAGCGCGGACAGCGCCTGCGCAAGCCGCTGCTGGTTCTCGACGAAGGCGGTTTCGGTGACTTCCAGCATCAGCTTGGACGGCGGCACTTTCCAGATCCGCGCGGTGGACGCCATCGATTCCGCGAAGCCGGGGGAAATCAGCGAGACCGGCGACAGGTTGATCGAACATTTCAGCTCGGGCCGACGCTGTAGCCACGGCGCGCAGTGGCGCAGGGTGGCGTTGATGTTCCAGCGGCTGAGATCGTGGATCAGTCCGGTGCGCTCGGCCATGGGCACGAACACGTCGGGCCCCACCCGGCCGTGCGTGGAATCGGGCCAGCGCGAAAGCGACTCGAAGCCGCTCAGCACGCCGGTGCGCAGCGAGAAGATCGGCTGCAGATGCACCTGCAGGCGATTGCCGGCGATCGCTTCGTGCAGGTCTTCGTACTGGATCGCCGGCGCGGGGCTGCCGGTGTGCAGCGCATAGCGTTCCTGCCGCTGCATGGCGAGCTTGCAGGCGGCGTCGGCGTTGCGGCACAGCGCATCGGGCGTTGCCGCGTCGGACACCATGCATGCGCCCACCGCCACATCCAGCCAAGCGGGACGGTTGCGCACCAGCAGCGGTTCCTGGAACGAGCGCGCGACCTTGGAGGCCGCCAGCAGCGCGTGATTGGGATCGCGCAGCGCCGGCAGCATCACCGCGTAGTCGCACTCGCCGATGCCGATGGCCACGTCCGCATCGCGCAGGCATTCGCGCAGCCGCGCCTCGAAGGTGTGCACCAGCGCCTCGGCGGCCGCATAGCCCAGCATCGCCTCGTACTCGCGCAGGCCCTGGGTGCGCAGCAACAGCAGCGCGCCTTCCTGCGCAAGCGGCAAAGCCAGGCGCTCGATGGTGCCGAACAGCTGCTCACGATTCAGCACGCGCGCTCCGGGTCAAAGGTAGAGCGCCTTGGGATCCAGCCCGTAGGCGCCGGCGTGCAGGCAGCGGCGGATGCTGATCTGGGCGGACGCGCTGCCGGCGGCCAGCGTATCGCGCAGGTCCAACGATTCGAATCCGTTGCGCAGCCGCTTGTCCGCATCGGTCAGCAGCATCACCTGCGGGAACAGCCTGCGGATCGGATTTTGGGCCATGACCACGGCCACTTCGCCGGTGCTCAGTTCGACCAACGTGCCCACCGGATACACGCCCAGGCACTGCACGAACTGCTCCACCAGATCGCCGTGGAACAGGCTGCCGCGCTCGCGGTACATGCGCTGCAGCGCGTCGTACTTGGAAATCGGCGCGCGGTACGGGCGGTCGCTGGTCATCGCGTCGTAGGAATCGACGATGCCGGCGATGCGCCCGAACAGCGGAATGGCGTCGCCGGCCAGGCGCTGCGGGTAGCCGGAGCCGTCCTCGCGCTCGTGATGGGTCTGGATGATCTCGCGCACATACGGATTGCCGGCGCCCGTGGCGTCGTACAGGCGCAGGCCGTGCGCGGGGTGGGTCTGCACGGTATCGCGGTCGCTTTCGCTCAGCGGGTCGACGCTTTCCAGCAGGACCTCCGGGATCGCGGTCTTGCCGATATCCAACAGCAGGCCGCCGGTCGCCATGTCGCGCAGGGTCTCGTCGGAAAAACCCAGGTGCCGCCCGAACGTCGCCATCAGCGCGCAGCAGTTCATTGCGTGGCTATAGGTGTAGCGGTCGTGCCGGCGCAGGGTTTCCAGCCAGAAATAGGCATCCGGATTGCGCAGCACGCTTTCCACCAGCGGCGTGACCGCCTGATCGACCGCCTGTTCGCTCAATCCCTGGCCGTTGCGCAACCCGGCGATGAGGTCGCGGGTGGCCGTATACGCCTTGTCCGCCGCTTCGCGCGCACGCGGCAACTCCTCCTCGACCTTGACCGTCACCGCGCGCGCCTTGCCTTGGCCGATAGCGGCGATGTCGGGCGCGGCGTATTCGATGGAATCCGACGGATCCAGGCGCTGCAGCGACTGGCGCAGGGAATTCTCGCTCTTGACGATATCCACCACCACGTGCCGGCAGTATTTCGCGAGCAGGACGATGTCGTCCTGCGATTCGATCATAAAGCCCTGCAGCAGGAACGGCGTCCCTATCCAGTCGCGGTCGAGCCGGCTGACGTACATGCCCGGCCGCAGGCTGGCGACGCGGATTTCGCGTTCCTCGATCAGCATGATCCCCGTACCGCGTGGACGCGCCCGTCTGATTCCATGGCCATGATCGTCGTTTCCATCAGGGGCGGATAGTAGCGCCTTGATCGTCGGAATGACGCCAGTGCGGGGCCGGCCGCTATTCCGCCGCCACGAACCCGCCGGTCTGCCGCCGCCACAGGCGCGCATAGAGTCCTTCGCGCGCGATCAGCTCGGTGTGCGTGCCGGTCTCCACCACCTCGCCGCGGTCCATCACCACCAGCCGGTCCATGCGCGCGATGGTGGACAGACGGTGGGCGATGGCGATCACGGTCTTGCCTTCCATCAATACATCCAGGTTGTCCTGGATGGCCGCCTCCACTTCCGAATCGAGCGCCGAAGTGGCCTCGTCCAGCACCAGGATCGGCGCATCCTTCAGCAGCACGCGCGCGATGGCGATGCGCTGGCGCTGGCCGCCGGACAGCTTGACCCCGCGCTCGCCCACCTGCGCGTCGTAACCGGTGCGGCCTTCGCCATCCACCAGTTCGGCGATGAACGCATCGGCGCGCGCGCTGCGCACCGCGGCGATCACCTCGGCTTCGCTGGCTTCCGGCCGTCCATACAGCAGATTGTCGCGGATCGAGCGGTGCAGCAGCGAAGTGTCCTGGGTGACCACGCCGATCTGTCCGCGCAGGCTTTCCTGGGTAACCGTGGCGATGTCCTGCCCGTCGATCAGGATGCGCCCCGCTTCCAGGTCGTACAGGCGCAGCAGCACGTTGACCAGCGTGGATTTGCCCGCGCCCGACGGGCCGATCAAGCCGATTTTTTCGCCGGGCCGCACGTGCAGGTCCAGCCCCGCCATCACCCCGCCGCGCTTGCCGTAATGGAAATGGACGCCCTGGAATTGCACTTCGCCGCGCACGATATCCAGCGCGCGCGCATCGGCCGCATCCACCACTGCGTGCGGCTTGGCCACGGTTTCCATGCCGTCCTGCACCGTGCCGATGTCCTCGAAGATGCCGTTGACCACCCACATGATCCAGCCGGACATGTTTTCGATGCGGATCACCAGGCCGGTGGACAGGGCGATATCGCCCGCTGTGATCAAGCCCTGCCGCCACAGCCACAGGCCCAGGCCCGCGGTCACCACCACCAGCAGTCCGTTGAGCACGGTCAGGGTGAAATCCATGCCCGTGGTCATGCGCGTCATCGTGCGCACCTTGGCCACGTTCTCCTGCACGGCCTCGGCCACGTAGGCGTCCTCCTGGCGGGTGTGCGCGAACAGTTTGAGCGTGGCGATGTTGGTGTAGCCGTCGACGATCCGCCCCATCAGCTTCGAGCGCGCTTCGGAGGCCTTCCACGAGCGATCCTTGACCCGCGGCACGAAGAACGCCAGCGCGCCCACGTACAGCAGCACCCACACGATCAGCGGCAGCATCAGCCGCCAGTCCGCCTGCGCGAACAGGAACAGCGCGCTGCCGGTGTAGATGGTCACGTACCACAGCGCATCGATGATCTGCACCGCCGATTCGCGCAGCGACGCGCCGGTCTGCATGATGCGGTTGGCGATGCGCCCGGCGTAGTCGTTCTGGAAAAACGACAGGCTTTGCCGCACCACGTACTGATGCTGCTGCCAGCGGATGCGCGCGGTCAGCCCGGGCGTCACCGCCTGGTGCATCAGCAGATCGCTCAGCCCGATCAGCAGCGGCCGCGCGACCAGCGCGACGAACGCCATGAACAGCAGTTCGCGCCCGTGCAGCGCGAAGAAGTCGGGCGACGGCAGCTGCGCGGTCAGGTCCACCAGTCGACCCAGGAAATCGAACAGCGCCACCTCCACCAGCGCCACCGCGAAGCCCAGCGCGCCCATCACCGCCAGCACCGGCCAGGCCTGGCGCAGATAATGCACGTAGAACTTCAGCACCCCGCGCGGCGGCATGCCCGATTCGGGCTTGCCGAACACGTCGATCAAGGATTCGAACCAGCGGAAGATCATGCCGGCATTATTACTCACCTAACCTCGTAGGAGCTGCGTCCCCCAAGGAGACGCAGCTCCTACAACATGGGAAATCTCAGAAGGTGCGGCTGATGGTGAAGCTGCCGAATTCCGGAGTCTCCGCCTGTCCTTCGAATTCGCGTGTGCGGAAATAGCGCGCCAGAGCGAACTTCCAGCGTCCCTTGGTCAACGCCAGGCCGTAGCCCACGTCGGCGACGAACGAGTGCTTGTCCACGCTGTGGCTGTCCTTGAAGGTGTTGCCGTCCAAAGTGATGTCGCGCAGCACCCAGCGCGCATCCGCGGTCAGGAACGCGTGGATGCCGAACGCGCCGCCAGCGCGCGCGCCGCGGGTCGGCGCGGTGTTCTCGCCGGCCGGGCGCAGCGGCGTGCTGCCGAAATCGTCCGGCAGATGGCGCCCGAAACGCACTTCGCCGCCGGCATTGGCGTAAGTGGCCAGGTTGCCCAGGCTGCCGCCCCAGTGGGTGATCGCATCCCAGCCCCATTTTCCGTCTTCATGCGGCGAGAAGCGGCGCATGCGTTCGTGCACCAGACGGAAGACCGGCTCGTCGCGCAGCTGGTTGTCCCAGCCTTCGAACGGTGCGACGTCGAGGATCCGATGCACTTCGTTCTGCACCTGCTCGCCCTTGGCCGAAGGCCCCACGATTCCCAACTGCAGCTGCGTGGTGCGCAGATCGTCGCCCGAACGGGCGTTGTAGCCCAGGCTCATCAGCAGCGCCGCGGCATACGGCCGGTCGTCCTCGATCAGGTCGCTGCGGGTGAAATCGGTGGGAGTGAACAAGGCGTGCCCCAGCGTGACCACCATGTTCTTCTGCTCGAAATCGCGATCGGGCGTCAGCGCGTCCAGATAGCGGTTGAACCAGCGTGCAAGACGCGGCAGGCAGGGGTCGTCGGTGTAATCGGCCAGATTGGGCGACACCAGCGTCAGCTGCACGCCGCTGCTGTAACCCTGGTCCTGGCCGCTGAAGAGATCGTTGTCGACGCGGAAGTTCACTGTCGGCGGCAGATCAGTGCGTTCGGTGCAGCTATCGGCGTCGGCGGCCAGCGCGTTGCCGCACGCAAGCGCCGCCAGGAACAGCCATCCTGTTCTAGGCATGTCGTTTCCAAAGGTGTGGGGGGAGCGCCGTACATCAGTAAGGCAGCGCATATAAAAGCCGCGTGAAGCGTCGAGCGCAATACCGCTGCGCGCATCGCAGCGTTGCGCTATGGCAACGCATCGCGCTGCTGGATTATGCTGGGCGCCCGTCGCGCCGGAAAAAAGACGATGGCTTTCTTCTCGCTGATCCCGCAAGCGCCGCTTCGCCATCTGGTCGAGATGATCTGGGATTGGGAAGGCGCCTCCCGGCCGTGCCGTCTCGAACGCATTCTCCCGGTGGCCAACGCCGGGCTCATCTTCAATCTGGCCGAGAACGAAACCCGCACCTACGACGAGCAACGCCGCTGCACGCGCTACAGCGCCTCCACGCTGGATGGGCCGCGCACGGCCAGCTGCATCATCGACACCGACGAGCAGGTCGCGACCATGGGCGTGATGTTCCGCCCTGGCGCCGCCGCGCTGTTGTTCCGCGAACGCATGGACGCGCTGGCCAATACCAGCATCGGCCTGGAAGACCTGGCCGGCGGCGAGGTGGGCCTGCTGCGCGAACGGCTGCTCGAAGCCCGCGATGCGCAAAGCCGCGTTGCGCGACTCGAAAGCTGGCTGCGGCGGCGTGCCGTCACCGAATTGCCCGATTGCGCGGTGCGGCAGGCGCTGGCCGCGCTGCAAGCCGATCCGCGCGTGGCCACGCTGGCGGCGACCGCGCGCGATGCCGGCCTGTCGCCGCGCCTGCTGGGCGAGCGCTTCCGCCGATCGGTCGGGCTCACGCCCAAGCGCTATCTGCGCCTGCAGCGTTTCCATCGCGTGATCGCGGTAGCGCAGCAGCGCGAACGCATCGACTGGGCCGGGTTGGCGCTGGACTGCGGCTATGCGGATCAGGCCCATTTGAGCCATGAATTCCGCGAATTCTCGGGGCTGACCCCCACCGCCTTCGGCCGTCACCGCGGCGAATGGAATGGCCATATCGCACTGGAGTGATCGCGAAAATCCACAAGACCGGCGGCAGCCTCTCGCGCATGCTGCGCCGATCCTTCCACTGGGAGCATCGTCATGAGCCTCGCCGCCGACACCGTCAGCACCATCATTCCCGCCCTGCGCTACCGCAACGCCCTGGCCGCGATCGACTGGCTGTGCGACGCCTTCGGCTTCCAGCGCCATGCGGTCTATGCCGACGGCGACACCGTGCACCACGCGCAGCTGGTTTTCGGCAACGGCATGGTCATGCTGGGCTCGTCCGATAACGCCAGCGAGTGGGGCAGGCAAATCGCGCAGCCCGATGAAACAGGCCTGCGCGAAACCCAGAGCCCGTGCGTGATCGTGACCGATGCCGATGCGCACTACGCGCGGGCCAAGGCGGCTGGCGCGACCATCGTCATGGAGATCGGCGATCAGGATTATGGCGGCCGCGGCTATTCCTGCCGCGATCTGGAAGGTCATTTGTGGTGGTTCGGCAGCTACGATCCGTGGAAAGCATGAAGAAACCACCGCACCACCCGCCGGCCGCGGATCTTTTCCCGCCGCCTGCATCGTCGCACTCCGCCGCGGCGCGGATCCGCGTCGGCATCGGCGGCTGGACCTACGCGCCGTGGCGCGGCGGCAGGTTCTACCCCGCCGGGCTGGTGCAGCGGCGCGAGCTGGAATACGCCAGCCGCCAGCTCACTTCCATCGAGATCAACGGCACCTACTACGGCGCGCAGAAGCCGGCGACCTATGCGAAATGGCGCGACGAGACGCCGCCCGCTTTCGTGTTTTCCGCCAAGGCGCCGCAGCGGATCATGGAGGCCAAATCCCTGTCCAGGACCGGCCCCCAGATCGAGGATTTCATCGGCGGCATCGCCGAGCTGGGCGACAAGCTGGGGCCGCTGGTGTGGCAGTTCGACCAGGGCAAGCGTATCGACGCAGACGAATTCACCGCTTTCGTCGAACTGCTGCCGCCAGCGCGCGCCGGCCGCACGTTGCGCCATGTGCTGGACGTGCGCGATCCGGCCTTCGTCGATACGGATTATCTGGCGCTGGCGCACCGGCACGGCATGGCCACGGTGTTCACCGACTCCCACGCGTATCCCTCGTTCGCCGACCTCACCGCGGACTTCGCCTACGCGCGGCTGATGCGTTCGCAGGCGTCGCTCGAAACCGGCTACCCATCCGCCGACCTCGATCGGTGGCGCGAACGCGCACTGCTGTGGGCCGAGGGCGGCGATCCGGTCGATCTTCCGCACCTTGACGCTGTCACGGCGACGCAGCGGCCGCGCGAGGTGTTCGTGTATTTCATCAGCAGCGCCAAGGAGCGCAATCCCGCCGCGGCGATGGCTTTGCTGGAGCGACTCGGCGCGTCGATTCCATCCCGCAAGGTGGCTTCCTTCGGGCCGTAGGGCGGGTCTCGACCCGCCGTCCGACGGTCGCGATATTTCAGAAGGCGGGTCGAGACCCGCCCTACACCGCTGAACACATCCAGCTGAGTCGCAATGTGCGAGCGTCGAAACTTATTTCGACCTAGCGGCAGGCCGTTTTTTCGCCAGCGGTTTGCTTGCGGCATTGCGCACCGCCGCCACGCACGCCAATCGCGCCCACGGCTGCATGGCCTGCGCCGATTCCATCGCCTCGGCAGGCGGTGTCCAGTAGCTCGTCGTCACCAGCCTGCCTTTGCCATGGAACACGAACGGCTGCCCATCCGCCTGCACGAACGCCTCACGCGTCCGCTCATCTGTCTTCAGGAACAACTCCTCGCCGATCACCAGCCCGATCATCACGCCCTCGTGGTACAGCCCCTGCCCGCCGAACATCCTGCGCAACGACACCGGGCCCAGGCCGCCCAACAGGTCGCGCAGATAACTGCCGAAAGAGTCGTTCATCGCCGTCTTTCTCCGGTCGCCAGCATCGGCAGGCATCGGCGACAATGCTCGCATGCCCCTGCCGCCCGCCGCCAAAGCCCAGCTCCAGATCCACTTCTGCGTGCTGCTGTGGGGCTTCACCGCGATCCTGGGCAAGTTGATCACCCTGCCCGCGCTGCCGCTGGTGTGGTGGCGCATGCTGCTGGTGGTCGCGGCGCTGGCGCTGCTGCCCAGCGTGTGGCGCGGTCTGCGCGCGATGCCGGCGAAACTGATGCTGGCCTATTGCGGCATCGGCGCGCTGGTGGCGCTGCACTGGCTCACGTTCTACGGCGCGATCAAGCTGGCCAACGCCTCGGTGGCCGCCACCTGTATCGCCCTGGCGCCGGTGTTCACCGCCGTGGTCGAACCCTGGCTGGCGCGGCGCCCTTTTTCCCCGCGCGAACTCGCCTTCGGCCTGGCCGTGCTGCCCGGCGTGGCGCTGGTGGTGGGCGGAGTGCCCGACGGCATGCGCGTCGGCATCGCCGTGGGCGCGCTGTCGGCGCTGCTGGTGGCGGTGTTCGGTTCGTTGAACAAGCGTCTGGTCGACCACGGCGATCCGCTGACCGTCACCGGTCTGGAACTGGGCGCGGGCACGCTGCTGCTGACCCTGCTGGCGCCGCTGATGCCGCTAATCTTTCCCGCGTTCGCCGGCGACCTGCTGCTCCTGCCCAGCCTGCGCGACGGCGCGCTGCTGCTGGTGCTGTCGCTGCTGTGCACGCTGCTGCCGTTCGCGCTGTCTCTGGTGGCGCTGCGTCACCTGAGCGCCTACGGCGTGCAGCTGGTGACCAACCTGGAGCCGGTTTACGCCATCGTGCTGGCCATCGTCCTGCTGGGCGAGCAGAAGGAACTCACGCCGCTGTTCTACCTGGGCGTGGCCATCATCCTGGCGGCGGTGTTCCTGCATCCGCTGCTCAATCGCAGCAAGCGCATCCAGCATCCGGAAGTGCTGGGCGTGTCGGAGGCCAAGAGCGTGGTCGATTGAACCTCGCCCGCAGGCGCTGTTTCGATCAGCGCTGCGGCCAGTACCAGGCCGGCGCATCCAGCATTCCCTGATCGACTGCCTGGGTCTGGCTGAGCTGCTTTTCCAGCCGGATCGCGTGGCATTCCGGCTCCTGTTCCAGCGCCGCGATCAGGCGCGTCGCATGCGATACCACCCACACCTGGGTGCGGCGCGCGGCTTGCGCGATCAACCGCGCCAGCGCCGGCAACAGATCCGGATGCAGGCTGGTTTCGGGTTCGTTGAGCACCATCAGCGGCGGCGGCCGCGGCGTGTGCAAGGCTGCGATCCACAGCAGGTAGCGCAAGGTGCCATCGGAGAGTTCGGTGGCCGACAAGGGCCGCAACAACCCATGCTGCGAAAAGGTCAGCGCGAAGCGCCCGTCCACCGCATCCACCTGCACCGACGCGCCCGGGAAAGCGTCTTCCACCGCCGCCTCCAGTGCTTGCGCATCGCCGATCTCGCGGATGGTTTGCCATGCGGCGGCCAGATCGCGGCCGTCGTGGCTGAGTACCGGTGTGCGCGTGGCCAGCTGCGGCAGCCGCGCCGGGGCGTCGGCATCGCTGCGGAAGTGATCGTAGAAGCGCCAGCCACGGATGGTTTCCCGCAGGGCCAGCGCTTCCGGCGCACGCTCCGGATCGGCGATCTGCGCGAACAGGCTCTCGAACGGACTCAGATGCTCGGCGATGATCCGCCAGCCGCGCCCTTCGCGCACCCGCGCCACGGGGCCGCGCCGTTCCAGCAGCAGATTGGCCTGACGCAGGAACGGACCGCTCCAAATCGACTCGCACTTGATTTCCGGATCCAGCGCGAACATCGAACGCGTAGGCACCGGCAGTCCCAGGTCGATGGCATAGCCGTATTCGTCGCCTGCGAAGCCCATGCGCAGGGCCACCGAATGCTGGCGTGGTCCGCCTTGCACCGGTACCTCGCCACGACGCATGCCAGAGCTTATGTTTTCCGGCCCAGCCCACAATACCGAGGGCAAACCGCCTTCGCGCGCCAGCGCCGGAACCACGCCGCCGTGCGCGGTTTCGGCCAGCAGGCGCAGAGCGCGATAGAGATTGGATTTGCCGCTGCCGTTGGCCCCAGTGACCAGATTCAAACGGCCCATCGGCACGGCGAGTTCGCGCAGGGACCGGTAGTTGGAGATGGTAAGCGTTTGCAGCATGGCGTTCACCGCAGCGAAAGGCTCACCATTCCGTGCGCTGCGGCAACAGCCCGCGCAGCTCCAGTTCGGTCAGATTACGCCACTGTCCGGGTTTCAGCGCGCCCAGCTTGAGATTGTCGATGCGCACCCGGCGCAGCTGCTTGACCCGGTAATCGAACGCTTCGGACATCAGCCGGATCTGGCGGTTCAGGCCCTGGGTCAGCACGATGCGGAAGCCGAATTTGGCGATTTTCGCGGTGCGGCACGGCAGCGTCGTCTGGTTGTGCACGCGCACGCCGCGGGCCATGCCGCGCAGGAATTCATCGGTCACCGGCTTGTTCACCGCCACCAGATATTCCTTCTCGTGCCTGTTCTCCGCACGCAGGATCTCGTTGACGATGTCGCCGTTGCTGGTCAGCAGGATCAGTCCTTCGGATTCCTTGTCCAGGCGGCCGATGGGAAAGATGCGCTCCTGGTGATCGATGAAATCGATGATGTTGCCTTCCACCGCCTGCTCGGTGGTGCAGGTGATGCCCACCGGCTTGTTCAACATGAGGTACACATGCTTGCGGCCGCCGGCCTTCTTCTGGCGCACGCGCAGCGCCTGTCCGTCCACCTTGACTTCGTCGCCCTCGCCCACCACCGCGCCCATGCCCGCAGGCATGCCGTTGACGGTGACGCGGCGATCGGCGATCAAGCGGTCGGCCTCGCGGCGTGAGGAGAAGCCGGTTTCGGCGATGTGTTTGTTGAGGCGGGTGGTGGTCATCGGAAAAAAGCTCAGAGGGCGCCTGCACCGATATTCGCCGTCGTCCCGGCCAAAACGGGAACCCGGTGAGGCTGCTCGTTATTGCGGCACGTGACGACCCAAAGTGACTGGGTTCCCGTCTTCGCAGGAAGGACGCGCTGCCTATTCACGCGGTTTCGGCGGACCCTTGCGATGCAGCTTGCCGGGCGGGCCCGGCTTGAAGCCCGACGGTTTGGCGCCGGTGCGCGCGGCGGCGGGCTTGAACTTGCGCGCCGGCGCGTCGCCGCCGGCATCGCCCTCGCCCAGTTTGTGGATGCGCAGCTGCTGGCCCGATACCCACACCTTCTTCAGGTGCATCAGCAGCTCTTTCGGCATGCCCTCGGGCAGGTCCAGCACGGTGTAGTCGTCCTGGATGTCGATGCGGCCGATGTATTTGCTGTCCAATCCGGCCTCGTTGGCGATGGCGCCGACGATATTGGCCGGCTTCACGCCGTGCGCGTGGCCGACTTCGATGCGGAACGATTCCATGCCGATCTCGGGCTTGTCGCGCGGCGGTGCGGGACCGCGCGCGCGCTCCGGCGCCGGGCGCTCCAGATGCGGGCGTTCGATGCGCGAAGTCTCGCGCGCGGGCTTTTCGTACGCGCGCGGCGCGCGTTCGAGCGGCGCGGCTTCTTCCTGGCGACGCACCGGTCGCTCCTCGCGCACGGGCCGCTCGCTGCGCTGCGGACGCTCGCCCTGTTGCTGCGGATACTCGCCGCGCTGCGGACGTTCGCCGCGGCTGGGGCGCTCGTTGCGCTCATGGCGTTCGTTGCGCTCGAACGGCGCCGGCAGCATAGCGCTGCGATCCGGGCCGAGCAGCAGCGGCGTATCGCCCTGCAGCAGGCGCGCCAGCGCGGCGGCGATGTCGACCATCGGCACGTTGTTTTCGGATTCGTAGCGCTCCACCAGCGAGCGGTACTCGCCCGGCTCGCCGGTCGCCAGCGTGTCGGTGATGCGGCCCAGGAATTTCTCCACGCGCTTGTCGTTCACCGCTTCCACGCTGGGCAGCTTCATTTCCTCGATCGGCTGGCGCGTGGCGCGCTCGATCGAACGCAGCATGCCTTTCTCGCGCGGGGTGACGAACAGGATCGCGTCGCCGCTGCGCCCGGCGCGGCCGGTGCGGCCGATACGATGCACGTAGCTTTCGGTGTCGTAGGGAATGTCGTAGTTCAGCACGTGGCTGATGCGCTCCACGTCCAGGCCGCGCGCGGCCACGTCGGTGGCCACCAGAATGTCCAGCTTGCCGTCCTTGAGCTGCTGGATGGTGCGCTCGCGTTGCTGCTGCTGGATGTCGCCGTTGATCGCCGCTGCGGCCAGACCCCGCGCCTGCAGCTTCTGCGCCAGCTCCTCGGTGCCCAGTTTGGTGCGCGCGAACACGATCATCGCCTCGAACGGTTCGGCTTCCAGGATCCGGGTCAGCGCATCCAGCTTGTGCATGCCGCTGACGAACCAGTAGCGCTGGCGGATATTGTTCGCCGTGGTGGTCTTGGACGTGATGGTGACTTCTTCGGGCGAACGCAGATACGTCTGGGCGATGCGGCGGATGGCGGTGGGCATGGTCGCGGAGAACAGCGCCACCTGGCGCGTGGGCGGGGTCTTCTTCAGCACCGCTTCCACGTCGTCGATGAAGCCCATGCGCAGCATTTCGTCGGCTTCGTCCAGCACCAGCGTGGTCAGCTCGGACAAGTCCAGGGTGCCGCGTTCCAGATGATCGATCACCCTCCCCGGCGTGCCAACCACGACGTGCACGCCGCGCTTCAGCGCGGTCAGCTGGGGCGCATAGCCCTGGCCGCCGTAGATCGGCAGCACGATGAAGCCGGGAATCTTGTTGGCGTAGCGTTGAAACGCTTCGGCGACCTGGATCGCCAGCTCGCGGGTCGGCGCCAGCACCAACGCCTGCGGCTTTTTCTGTTCCGGTTTCAGCCGCGACAGGATCGGCAGCGCGAACGCGGCGGTCTTGCCGGTGCCGGTCTGGGCCTGGCCCAGCAGATCCTTGCCGGCCAGCAAGGCCGGAATAGTGGCCGCCTGGATCGGCGAAGGCGACTCGTAACCGACTTCGACGACCGATGCAATGACCGGCGCGGACAGGCCGAGATCGGCGAAAAGCAGGGGCGAGGGGCTCGTTTCAGTGGACATGCACAGGACTCCGGGCGTCCCGATTGGTCGGACGCAGGCCGATATTGTGCGCTCTGCGGGAAGAGCTGTCGCCCTAAACCCTTGCCGGATCAAGGAAAAATAGGGATTGCGTAGGGCGGGTCTCGACCCGCCGCTCGGGATATCGCGGCATTCCGGAACGGCGGGTCGAGACCCGCCCTACCGCACTTAAGCGACCGCTTGTTTGCGGTAGCCGAAACCCACCATGCGCTGCGACTGCTCGTCCCACAGCTTCAGCCGTGCGCATTTCAGGCTGCCCCACAGGGTCAGGCGCGGGGCGGACTGCAGCAGCTCGCTGGATTCGAACGCTTCGCGCAGACGATAGTTGGGAATGCGGCTGGCGAGGTGATGGATGTGGTGATAGCCGATGTTGCCGGTGAACCAATGCAGCACGCGCGGCAGGTCGAAGTAGGAACTGCCCGCGACCGCGGCCTTGCCCGCATCCCAATCGTCCTTGTTGGTCCAGTACGCGCCTTCGAAGGTGTGCTGCACATAGAACAGCCACACGCCCATGGCGCCGGCCATCAACACGATGGGCAGGTGCACCAGCAGCACGGTGTGCCAGCCGATCAGGAAGCCCAGCGCGCCGCCGACCAGCAGCAGCATGAGGTTGTTGAGCATCACGCTGGCCCATTCCTTCTTCCAGCTGAAAGGCAGGTCGAACGGGAAGCGATGCTTGATCACGAACTGGTACATCGGGCCGATGCCCAGCAGCACCGGCGTGCTGCGGTAGAAGCGGTAGCAGAAGCGCCCGAACCAGGAGCGCGACTCGTATTCGGCCACGGTCAGGGTTTCGATGTCGCCCATTTCGCGGCGGTCCAGATTGCCCGAGGTGCCGTGATGGATGGCGTGGGTCTTCTTCCAGTAGCCGAATGGAAACAGGGTGATCAATCCGAGCGACGCGCCGACGATATGGTTGGCGCGCTCACTGGCGAAGAACGAGCCGTGCCCGCAGTCGTGCTGGATGATGAACAGCCGCACGTAGAAACCAGCGGCCGGCAGCGCCATCAGCAAGGTCCAGCCGTAGCCCCAATCGGCGACCACGCTCCACGCCATCAGCGCCCAGATGGCGAGCAGCGGCGGCAGGGTATTCAACAGTTGCCAGATGGCGCGGCTCAGCCGCGGCTTGGCGAAGTGGGCGCACAGCTTGCGGAGTTGGGCGGCCGGGGTCGGCGCCTGGACGTTGGAACTCAAGGGGGTTCTCCCATCGGATGACGAATTGTGGGTTACCGCCCGGGTCAGCGCAATCACGTGCGTGGGCGTATGGCCGGGACCGTTCAGTCCCGTCCGGACCGGGACCGCAAAGATTGGCGGCCGCCGTGATTTTCGTGCCGGCGGCGCGAATCATGGGCTATACCGCACAATCGCAAGGCATTCGGAATGGGGAATCACAGCGCCACCATGGCGACGGGCGCGGACCGGCGGGAACTGTTCGGCGAACTGATCCAGCGCCATCGCGGAATCGTGTTCAAGGTGGCCAACACCTACGCCTGGCAGGCGGACGACCGCGACGAGCTGGCCCAGGAAATCGCCGTACAGCTGTGGCGCGCCTTTCCGCGCTATGACGCGCAGCGGTCGTTCTCCACCTGGATGTACCGGATCGCGCTGAACGTGGCGATTTCCCATGTGCGCAGCGCCAGCCACCGGCGCAGGCACGCGGTGCCGCTGGACGAAACCCTGCACGACACCGCCGACGAAAACGGCGCGGATCACGAAGCCGAACAGCGGGTGCGCGCCCTGCACCGCTTCATCGCGCAGCAGGATCCGCTGAACCGGGCGCTGCTGCTGCTTTATCTGGAAGACCACAGCCACCGCGACATCGCCGAGGTGCTGGGCATCAGCGAAACCAACGTGGCGACCAAGATCGGCCGCCTCAAGCAGCGCATCCGCAGCGACATCTGACCCCACCAGACCGACACATGGAAACCATCATGGAACTCGACGAACTCAAAACCGCCTGGCAGACGCTGGATCGCAGGCTCGAACGACATAACGCGATCAACCTGCTCTTGCTGAAGGGCGACAGGGCCAAGCAGATGCGCTCGAGCCTGCGGCCGCTGTTCTGGGGCCAGCTGGCGCAGATGCTGTTCGGCCTGTTCTTGGTGCTGCTGGCCGCCAGCCTGTGGATGCGCGCCGGATCCATGCCGCTTGGCCTGCCCTGGCACGTAGCGCTGGCCGGCATTTTCGTTCACGCCTATGGCGTGGCGGTCATCGCGCTGTCCGGATGCACCATGGGCCTGATCCGTACCATCGACTATTCGTCTCCCGTGCTGGGCATCCAGAAGCAGCTATCCAAATTGCGGCGCTTCTATATCGCCAGCGGCATGATCGTCGGCCTGCCCTGGTGGTTCATGTGGGTGCCGGTGCTGATGGTGCTGGCGGTGCTGGCGGGCGTGGATCTGTTCGCCAAAGCGCCTTTGGTGGTCTGGATCGGCATGGGCGTGGGCATCGCCGGCCTGTTGGGCACGTGGTGGTTCCACCGCTGGTCGCGCAGTCCGGAGCGGCCGAAGCTGGCCAAGGCGATGCGAGACAGCGCGACCGGCGGCAGCCTGCGCAATGCGCAGCGCATCGCAGAGGAGATCGCGCGGTTCGAGCGCGAGTGATCCCAACACGGCAAACCCACCGCGAAGGTGGGTTGGTCGTTGCACGGAAACTTCGGAAGATCAGCGCAGGCTGTAGCCCGACACGCGCCAGGTCTTGTCTTCGTCCAGATGGAACGACACCAGCTCGCGCACCGGCGTGGGCGTGTTGGCGAACTGGGTGGCGTAGACCACGTTGACGTAGTTGCCGGCCGGCACCTGGCCGCCCGCGGCATAGGCGGCGCGGGTGACCGCGACCTGCTTGCGCGTGGCCGGCGCGCCCAGCTTCTGCCGGTCGGCGGAAATCTGGCGCACGAAGTTGTCCTTGGTCACCAGGCTTTTGGCCACGCTCGAGGCGCCGTCCCAGACCTCGCCGATCTTGTTCTGGTCCACCAGCTGCACGACCTGGGTCGACGCCTTGATCATCTCGGCGTCCTGGCGCGCCACCTGCGCCTGCTGCGCCGGCGTGAGCTGCTGCTTGGCGGCCTGCGGCTTGGCTGGCGCGGCGGCGGGCGGCGCGGCCTGCTGGGCGGCGGCGGCGGCGGCGAAAGCGAGCAGCGAAGCCAGCGCGAAGGATCGGGAAATCTTCATGGGTTCTCCGGAAAATACAGGGGTTGTTGGGCGGCGGCCAGTCTACGTCAGCCCACCGCGGGCCGTGTCAAACGCCTGTTAGCCCAGGCAGGCGGCGGCCGCCCGCGTCCAGGGCAAAGTCGTTCCGTCCCGCCCGCAGCTGCAATACTTCCGCCTTCTTCCAAGGACCCGCCGGCCATGCCCCTGCTGCGATTCGAACTGGACCGCGATCACGTGGAACTCAACCAGCTGCTGAAGCTGACCGGCGTCTGCGACAGCGGCGGCGCGGGCAAGGCGCTGGTGGCCAGCGGCGCGGTGTCGGTGGACGGCGCGACCGAACTGCGCAAGACCCGCAAGGTCCGCGCCGGCGAGCGGGTGACGCTGGGCGACATCGAAATTCGCGTGATCGCGGCCGGTCGCTGAGAGGTCCGACGCTTGCGGCCGCAGCCTTGCTGGTTCGTGTACGTGATCGAATGCCGCGACGGCAGCCTGTACACCGGCATCACCGTGGACGTGGCGCGGCGCTATGCCCAACATGTCGCCGGCACCGGCGCGCGCTACACGCGTTCGCATCCGCCGCTGCGGCTGGTCGGCCAGTGCGCCTGCGTGGATCGCAGCGAGGCCAGCCGCATGGAATACCGAGTCAAGCAGCTCACCGCGCCGCAGAAACGCGCGCTGTGCGGCGCCTGGAATTCAGCGGCAGCGCAGGCTCACAGCAGCGCCCACAGCAGCTGCAGCACACCCCACAGCGAAACGCCCCAGACCAGCGTGCGCAGATAGGGAATACCGGCGGCGTAGATCGGCACATACGCCAGCCGCGCCCAGAAATACGCCTGCGCGCCGAGCGCCGTTTCCGCGCTGGTGCGCTCCATGAGCACCACCGCCAGGGCGGCGGCGGCGAAGAATACGAAGGTCTCCAGAAAATTCCGCAGCGCGCGATCCACGCGCGCGGCGACGCCGGTCAGCGCCCCGGCCTGGCCATCGCGAGCGCTAGTGTTCCAGCGCAGTCCGCGCTGCCGGGTCATCAGCGCCGCGCCGGTCAGCACGTGGGTCAGGCCAAGCGCGATGGACCAGGCCAGCATCTGGATTTCGATGGTCATGAAGTGGAGTCTCGGCAGCCGGGGAAGCCAGCCTAGCCGATGTCGCATCGCCGCGCGCTTGGCACCCTGGCCGCACCGCAAAAAAAGCACGGTGCCGCTTCAGGCGCGCAGAGTCAGGGCTGCGGAGCAGGAATTTCCGTAACGTTCAAGCCAGCCGCCGGGCTTCGCTGCGCACCCGCGCTCGCCGCGCCGGACAGGATGCCGGCGGCGCCGTCGTCCAGTTCCGACAGCGGGCTCTCTTCCGGGCATTTCTGGTCCGGGAATCCGAAACCGCGACGCAGCTCCAGCCCGCATGCATCGGCCGTCGCGAGTTCGCCTTCCGCCGCTGCGCATTCGCGCTCGAACGCGCGCGCGAAGTCGTCCTTGCGCCGCACGAAGTCGTCGCCGCATTCGCGCGTCAGCCGGATCCGCTCCAGGTCGTCCTGCACGGCGTTGGTGCCGTCCAGTCCGTATTCCAGCAGCTCGTCCTCGGTCAGCAGGCGCAGCTTGCGGTTGGGCACGGCCATCATCAGATCGGCCACGGCCACGGCCGCGCCGTTGCGTTCCAGATAATCCTTCATGTGCGCATAGATCTCGCGCAATTCCTGGCTCAGCTCTTCGCGGGTGTTGGCGGACGAGCCTACGCGGATCATGCGATGGATGCCGACCTTGCCGGCGATGGAGCGGTCGTCGCCCGCGGCCAGGATCAGCACGCAGGCGCTGTGGCAAATCGCATCGTCGCGCACCTGCAGCGCCCACTGCGATGCGCCGATCGCATCGCCGGCCTTCATCGCGTCCTCGACATGGCCGCCGCTGGAATCGATGTCCAGAATGCGGCGCTTGATCTGCATGCGCTCGGCGATATTGGCCACGCGCTCGATCAGCGCGGTGAAATCCGTGCCGATCTTGCCCTGGTAGCGCAGGCGCAGCACGCCCGTCTCCTTACAGGGGGTCAAAGCCTGGCCGACGCTGTCGAAATCCAGCCGGGTCAGCGCCGTGCCGTCGCCATCGGCGGAGCGGTCGGGGGTGCAGCTCACGAACGCCTCGCCGGAAGCCAGTTCCGCGTTCGGCCAATCGGTGCCTTCCAGCACGTCGGCCTTGCGCGGCGCCGTGGGCGGCAAACCGCCGCTGAGCGCGCCGCCCTCGTCCGCATTGGCCGGCACATCGACCACGGTCTCCGACGGTGGCACCGGCGCTTCCTGCCGGCACGCGGCCAACAGCAGCATCACCGCGATCGACAAGACTGGTTTGACTACGCGGCGCATCGGCATCCGTCAACGGCTGCACACGGGGCCGGACGATCCGGCTTGGGTGCGGGACGCACAGTCTAGTGCGGGAGCTCAGCGGCGACCGAACGTTCGGTGAATACTGGCGCGCTCCTGCAGCCCATGCCGCGATGGAATCACCGAAAAAACACTGACGCCGCGGCGCACGGTATCCAAGCCGGGCCCGCCCAGGCCCGGCTTGTCACTGCGTAGCCGATCCGTCGCCCGGACCGGCCTGCACTTCAACCTGCGGGTGCGGGCGCAGGCGCCATCGCGGCAGGCCCGGCGTAATCGATCACCAGCGCAACGCGGCGATTGTCGCGCCCGCCTTCGCCAGTCGCGCCCGGACGCACTTGGCGATTCTTGTCTTCGCCGTAGCTGACCGCACGCACCTGGCTGGCGGACAGGCCGCCGCTGGCGGTCAGGTAATCGCGGATCGCCTTTGCGCGCCTCCGCCCCAGGCGCTTGTTGTAGGCGGTGAAGCCGGCGGGATCGGCGAAACCTTCCACCGTGATCAACGCTTCGCGGTGGCTGCTGCGGATCACCCGCGCGAAATCGTCGAGCAGCGCTTTGTCCTGTTCGGCCAAGGTGGCGTCGCCGGTGGCGAAATGCGCGCCTGTTTCCACGCGCGTGCGGCCGGCGAGCTGGGTCACCAGCGCGTCGTGTTTCTGCGAGAGCGTTTCGATCTAGCCCTGCAGGCGCTGATCGGTGGCGCGCAGTTCGGCGACGGTGGCATCGAACTCATCGCGCTTGATGTAGCTGGAACAACCGGCGAGGATGGCGGTCATCAGGCCGACGGCGGCCAGTGCGTTACGGGATGTTGCGCTTGCCATGAGCGATCTCCTGGAACCCATGCACGGCAGCGCGCGTGCAAGGTCCGTGTCTTCCGGAAAAGCGCCGCCGCCGAAATGTCGTGCAAGGCGCTTCATGCGTCGCGCGAAAATCGTAAACAGACGTTCATGCGCGTGAAACAAACCGCCTGTACACACGCGCTTCACAAAACTAATACGCCCAGGCCGGATTAGCAGCGTTGAACGCAGTCCGGGCGGCACGCCCTCCTCTCAGCGCCCCACCTTGTACTCGGCCAGCACTGCGCTATGCGCCCAGCCGTCCAGCGCGTTCCGCTTCGCGTATACCCGACTCAGGAAAGCCACCGACAGGCGCTGCGTGTCGGCCTTGATCTCGCTGGCGACTTCCAGCGAATCGAAATAGCGCCGGTCGGTGAACACGTTGTGGCTGCCGCGCTTGTACACCGCCAGCACCTTGAAACCGCCGATGGCGTCGAACACTTTCAGCCGGTCGTCGAGGCCCGACCCGAAGCCGGGAATGCGGATCACATCGTCGCGCGTGGTGATATGCAGCGTGGGGATGGCGATGCCCGACAGGATCGGCGCGAAATCCGATTCTCCGTAGAACGGCGGCGCCGAGATGACGATGGCGGCGGAGATGCGCGGATCGCGCAGCTGCAGCGGTCTGCCGTCGCGAATCACCCTGGCGCCGGCGACCATCAGCGTCGTGTTGGCGCCGTACGAATGTCCCGCCGCGACGATGCGGTCGCGGGCGATGCGGCCGCCGTACTCGCTTTGCAGCAAACGGTCCAGCGCGAAGCGCAGATCCTGGACCCGTGCGATGGCCTCGGCATCGCCGGCCGCATTCTGGAAGCGCGACAGAAGATGGAACACGTTGCCTTGCCACAGCGTGCGGTCGCTGCCGACATGCTGCAGATGCAGGCTGGCGATGCCGTGGCTGGCCCAGTACCGGCCCAAATGGGTATAGCCATCGCGCGAACTGCCGATACCGTGCGAAAACACGATCAACGGCACTTTGCGCGCACCCGCCGATGCCGGCCAGAACAACGTGCCCGGCACGCGGCGCGCCCGCGCGACGTCTTGCCACTCCATGTCCGTGGCGCTGAAGGCTTCGGCCTGGGCAACGGCGCCCGACGCCGGCGGCGCGGACGGCTGCGCGGTGCGCGCGTGTATCCACACCGGCATGGCCAGCGCCAGCAACAGCGCGGTTGCGGCGAACGCGATTAGCGACACGCGCGAGCGTCGCGGGATAAGCGGAAGAAGTTTCATCGTGGGTGGATTGGCTGTTCTTGGATTACTTGATGCGAAAGAGAAGACGCGGCCGCCAAAGGCAGCCTTGCCGTCGATGCGACGATGGCGAGGCGGTCAGCGCCTGTTCTTCGGCCGGCCGGCCTTCAGCGGCCGCAATGCATCCAGCGCCGCGCGCAGCTGCGTGTCCTGCAGCGTGGCCAGCACCTGCAGCCCGGCGCGCAGCAGTTCGCTTTTCTTGGCGGGGCGCTTGAACTCGATGGCCCGCGCCTTGATCCGGTCGATCAGGTCGAAGTCCTCGCGCGGCATGGTGAAGCTGTCGCGCACCAGCTTCACCCGCTCTTTGGGCTGCTCGGCTGCGGCATTCTCGGCCTTCGCTGCAGGCGCTTTTTCAGCGACCTTGGGCGCAGCGGCATGCTTGCGGGCTTTGCTCGGTCCGGCCTTGCCTGTGGCTGACGCTGTTTCGGCCGCCGCGGCGGATTTAGTCTTGGCTCGAGCGCTCATGCGGCTTCGCTGATTAAATGGGGTATATAGTTTATACCATTAATCCCGAGCAGCGAAAGGCCATGCCGAAGGTCCGGTCGTGCGCTGTTTTCCCGGCGATGCGGAGCCTTATTTTCCGGCGGCGCTGAATTTCGCGGCCATCGCCGCGAGTTTGGCCACGGTGTTGAGGTTGCGGGCAGTGCCCGCCTTCGCCGCGGGAATCCTGAGCTTGGAATCGGCCATGCCCTCGCCGTAGTGCACATAGATTTCGCGCTTGCCGAGCGCGATTTGTTCGCCGTTGCGGTGGCTGACGGCATCCAGCGCACCCGCGGGCGGCGCATGATCCAGGAACAGCGCGACGGTGCGGTTGGGCGCGGCATCGGGGAAAGGATTGGAGGCCAGCACCGCTTTCATTTCCGCAGCGGTGCGCACCAGCACGCCCACCGGCTTGCCGGCGTACCGCGCCAGCGCCGCTTCCAGCGTTGCCTTCACCTGCTCCGCGGTGCGCGCGCTGCGCAGCACCACGTTGCCGCTGGCGATGTAGGTGCGCACTCCGGAAAATCCGGCAGCCTCACACATGGCGCGCAGGTCGGCCATCGGCAGTTTGCCGGTGCCGCCGACGTTCACCGCGCGCAGCAGGGCGATATAGGTAGGCATGTTCGGATGTTAACGAGATGCGTGGGGTTGGTGCTCAGTAAAACGCGATGCCGGGTCGCAGCAAGCCCTGGAAAATCGTGAACAGCAGCAGCACCGCGCCGAGCGCATGGCCGATCGATACCCTTGGCTCGGCGCCATTAGCCTCGACTTCGGGACTGCGCCAGGCGCCGGCCTGTATCCAGGCTATGCCGACCACGGTCACGATCAGCGGCAACAGCACCACTTCGATCGGTTCACGCGGTACTCGGAATGGAACGATCAGCGCGATGGCCGCGAATGCCGGCAGCGTGGCCACCTGGAACATGAAACGGCTGCGCTCCCGCGCGGTGGCGATGCGCGAGCGGTGATCGGCGAGGCCCAGCAGCGGGGATACCAGCAACCGCGCGAGCGGCGGGATCGCGCCTAGCGCGATAAGCGCGGCGATCGTTTTGGCCGGCGGCTTCAGTTCGAAATAATCCATCGCCATGCCCATGTCGCTGCCCGCGCTCAATGCGCCGATGACGACCTGCGGAAGCGCCATGAAAATGCCGCAGTACGCCATCCATATCAGCGGCAGCCTGACCGGACGGCTCGCTCCGCGCCGCACCAATAAAAGACAGGCCAAGCCGACCAGAAGCGTCGCCAACGCGCCCGTGCCCTGGAACAGGCTCGCCAGCGGATGCTGGCCCTCCCAGCTGTGATTGTTGTGGAACAGGGTCGGTCGCAGACCCGGGGTAAGCGCCTTGGGCAGCACCAGGAACAGTTCCTGGATAAAGAACGTCAAGTTGAAGGCGAGCGTGTAGAGCAGCGCTGAGAGAAAAGTCAGCTTCCATGGCCAGGGCGCGGGCAGCGGCATTGCGGACGGGGCGCGCTGGGCACGGCCCAACAGCGCCAGCAGCAGCGGCCCGACGACAACGACGAAAACGACTGCGGACAAGACGATCTTCGTATGCAGTTGCATGGCTTGTGTCCTGGTTGTGACGCGTTGCGTCCGATCAATCGGCTGGAAGGCGCTCGGTGGCGCCCTTATCGCGCGCAGCCGCAGCTTCGGCCAGCAGAGTCCCGGACAGCCACGCGCATTCCACGCGCGGTCCCAGCAGCCAGTCGCCGCAGACGCCCAGATTCAGCGCCGGATTCCACAGCGCGCCCAGGCCCGCGCCGCCGCTGCGCGCGTAGCGCCAACGGTGCGCGGTGGCGACAAGCGTTTCCGGCAAGGCGATGCGCTGCTGTTGCGCGAACGCCTGCAGCAAGGCATGCGTCACCTGCTCCGCTTCGTCCTCAAGATGCCGCTGCGACCAGGTTGGCGTGGCCTGCAGCACCCAGCTTTCCGGACCGCCGCGTCCGGGCTTGGCCGAATCGCGCGCGGCCCAGCCGATGATTTCCGCGCCGCGCAGCACGTCCTGCTCGAGCGGCAGCCGTGTTTCGAATGCCGCCATCACCGTCCAGCATGGCGAAGAAGGCGCGGCGCCCGCACTCGCCGCCATGGCGATATCGACCGGACGCAACAGCGCCGCGGCCTGCTCCGCGGGTAGCGCGATCAGCAGCGCGTCGTAAAGCCCGAGGTCCGCGCCTTCGCCCACCAAGCGCCAGCGGTTTTCAACGCGCGACAAAGCCTCGATACGCGTGGACCATCGCACTTCATGCGCAGCGGCCATCGCTCTGAGCGGCGCGTTCATCGCAGGTACGCCTACCCAGGCCTCTTCGCCTGCGGCAGGCCAGCGCGCCACCACCCCGGCGTCGGCCCAGCGCGCGACCTGCGCCGTGAAAGCCGGGTCGCGCGCGGTGAAATACTGCGCGCCGTGGTCGAACGCCGCCTCGCCTCGGCTCGTATCCACGCGGCGGGTGGACATGCGCCCGCCCGGCCCGCGCGCCTTATCGAACAGAGCCGCGGCATGTCCCGCCTGCGCGAGTTTCGCGGCGCAGGCCAGGCCCGCCATCCCCGCGCCGACGATCGCGATTTTCGGAGCGCTCATGCGACCGGTCGGCCCCGCACGGATCCCGCCGCGATGCGTCCGACTTCGGCGATCACCGCGTTGCGCGTTTCCTGCGGCACGTCCGATTCGGCGTAATACGCCGCGACCAACAGCGGCGCGCCTCCGGGCGGCCAGACGATGCCGATATCGTTGGTGACGCCGTGGGCACCGGTGCCGGTCTTGTCGCCCACCCGCCAGTCCTGCGGCAGACCCGCGCGCAGGCGCTCGCCGCCGGTGGTGTTGGCGACCAGCCAGTCGCTCAGCTGCTTGCGCGACGCGGGCGACAGCGAATCGCCCAGCAGCAGCGCGCGCATGCTGTCCAGCATCGCCGCCGGCGTGGTGGTGTCGCGCGGGTCGCCGGGAACGGCTTCGTTGAGTTCGGGCTCTCTGCGGTCCAGCCGGGTCATGTCGTCGCCCAAGGCGCGCACGAACGCGGTCAGCGCGGCGGGGCCGCCGAAGCTGTCGAGCAGCAGATTGCCGGCGGTGTTGTCGCTGAGCGTGATGGTGGCATGGCACAGTTCGGCCAGGGTCAGGCCCGGCGCGCCGGCGTGCTTTTCGGTGACAGGCGAATACGTCACCAGGTCCTGTTCGCGATACACGATGCGGCGCTGCAGGCGCTCCTCACCGCGATCCACGCGCGCCAGCACCTGCGCGGCGGCGAGGAACTTGAAGGTGCTGCACATCGGGAAACGTTCATCGGCGCGATGGCCGATGCGCTGCCCATTGCCGGTGTGCAGGATCGCCACGCCCAGGCGTCCGCCATGACGGCGTTCCAGCGCCTTCAGTTGCGCTTGCGCATCGTATGCAGCGGGTTTCTCGGCGAACGCGCGGCCGATTGGCGCGAGCGATGCGGCGCTGGCGCAGGCCAGCAGAAAGGAACGGCGGGTGCGGTTGACGGTCATTTTCCAACTCTCTGTCTGGTCGCGGATATTCTATGTAATCTGCGTAGGCGGCGCCTCCGCTGCATGCGGACGCAACCGCGATTCGCATGATTTTCATGGAGAGAAGCAATGCACTGGAAGATCGCGATAGAGACACTCATTTTACTGGGCGCCGCAACATCGAGCGCTTCTTCAACAGCGGGCGCCATCGATGCGGCAACCCTGGACCGGGCTGTAAGGGCGAACGTTACCTTGTACAACCCCGGAGACGACATCATGAACGACTTCGTTGTCCATGATGTGCGAGTCGTCGATCTGGATAGCGATGGAACTGGGGAAATACTGTATCGCGTGACCGCGACGTGCAACGCAGCCAACTTCGATTGCACGAACCAGATCGTGGTGCTTTCGGCCATCGACGAAGCATCCGACAAGGCTAACCAGCCCAATTTATTCGATCCAGAAATTGAAGCCGTGCGTAAAAGCGGCTACGACCTGGCCGATGCGGCGCAAATACCGGGAGAAGTCGATTCGATGACCATCGCGGGCAACCAGGTGAGTGTTCGCTTCGACGTAAAACAAGATTCACCGATCTGCGAACGCAGTCACTGGGGCAATGAAGGACTCAAGCCCACCACTCATTGCCCCGAACCCGGGCGCCATGAGTGGGTTTACGCCTGGACACTCGGCAAGCTGAAGCGCGTCTCCGCACCGTAACCCACTCTCCTACTCAAGCCAGCACTTCCACCGCATCGCCCACGCGCACCGCGCCCAGCGAGCGCGGGATCAGGTTCTGGCCGAAGGTCACGCCGTCGGGCGTGCGCCGGTAGCGGGTCAGGGTGCGCAGCGGTTCGCCGTCGGGGTCGCGTTCGCCGCGCGCCGGATCGACGGTGGTGAAGACGCAGCGGGTGCAGGCCTTGGCCACGTCGAATTCCACGCCGCCGATACGGATGCGTTTCCAGGCGTCTTCCGCATGCGCGGCTACGCCATCGATCACCATATTCGGGCGGAACTGCAGCATCGACGCGGGCTTGGCCAATCGCGCATTCAGGCCGTCCAGCGCGGCGCGCGAGATCAGCAGCAGCGGGAACGCATCGGCGAAGCTCACCTCATCGCCCGGCTGCGCCTTCGGGTCTGCCATCGCGCGCACCACGCGATCGTCCATGTGCACCAGTCGCGCCGGCTGCCGCAGGAATTCGCTGAGCCAGGCATCGGCCGCGGCACCGGCAGGCCGCGCGGCTACCTCATCTTTCCACACGTTGACCGGCACGGTCGCATCGGTTCTCGAAAACGGAATCCGCAGGCGAGGCATGCCGGGCGCTTCCAGCGCAAGCCCCTGCGCCTCCGGCTGCGCGCGCACCAGGGTCAATCGCGGCAGCTGGCGCCCGGTGATGAACCGGCCTTCGGCATCCACCGCCATCCAGCGCCGGTCATTGCGCAGGCCGCGCGGCTCGACGCTGGCCGTGTCCACGGCCAGCGGCGCGGAGGACTTGATGGGGTATAGATAAAGGCGGGAAAGATGCATCGGCTGCGGCGCGGCAATGGCTGCATGCATCGTACGGGGGCTGCCGGCATTCGCAAAGCCCGTCGCTTGCCGTTTTCTGCGCTGCGCAGGCTTGCGAATGCCTTGCGCCTGATTCATTCGCAGCGTGGCGGCCATCGCTTGTCCGCGCCGGCCCGCAGATCGACTACGAAGAGCTCACCGGAACGACGGCCGTCCTCCTGTGCGAACAGCAGCCTGTCCCCGTTCGCCGACAACAACGGACCGACCTGAAAAGCATCGTTACGCGCCGCCACGCGGCCGCGCTCATGCCAGCTATCGCCGCGCCGGTCGTAAATATAGAGATGTGAACGATCGCCGCGATCAGCCACTACGGCCATCACTTGGCCATCGCGCGACACGTCGGCCTCGTATTCATTGGCAGCAGTGCTGAGGGGCGGCCCTGCGTTCTCCACTTTCCAAGCGCCGTCCGCTTGTGGTGTGGCGATATAGAGATCGCCCTGACCATGACCGCCCGCACGGCTGGAACCGAACAGCAGCCGTCCCTCCGACATTGCGCGCGGGAAAAGTTCGGCAGACCTAGAGTTGACCGGCTCCGGCATGCGCCTGGGTTCGCCCCAAACGTTGCGCGTATCACGCTCTATGAACCAGATGTCCAGATCATCGTCCGCACCGCCGCGTAGGCGCGAGGAAATGTAGTACAGCCGCTTTCCCTCCGGGGTCAGGGACGGATCGCCCTCCAACGCCGGCACGGGCGCGGCGAAAGCGGGCGCTCGCGGCGGCGACCAGCGCCCATCGACGCACTGCGAGTGCATCAAGCGGTATTTCCCGAACCCCCGATCGGCGCGCATGAACCACATTTCACGCAAGTCGGGCGAAAACGTCGGCGATGATTCGTAGAGATCGCTGGAGAGCGATGACGGCGTCCAGTGGGTCGGCGCGAATGGCAGCCTCTTCTGCTTCTGCGGTTCCGCCGCCAACGCCAGCGACCACCCCGCAATCAGCCAAACCACCGCCCACCTCGCGCACGCCGTCGGCTTGCTCATGCCGCCGCCACGGCTTCTATTTCGAGCAGCCAGGCTTCGTCGTAGATACCCGCGATGACGATGGTCAGCGCCGGTGAGCGGTCGCCGAGTATCTCCTTGCGCAGGCCCGCGCTCTGCGCGATCAGGGCGCGGTCGGACAGGAAGATGGTGACCTTGATCAGGTTGTCGAAAGACATGCCCGCCGCCTGCAGCTGCGCTTCCATATTCGCCCAGGCCAACCGGTACTGGCTGCGGTAGTCCGCGGGCACCCGTCCTTCGGCATCGGCCGGCACCTGACCGCTGAGGTAGAGCAGCCGGGAGAAATCGGAAACCTCGCAGGCCTGCGCATACGCATCGCCGGTGGGATTAATGGGTTTGATGCGCATACGGGAATTCCTGGTGACGAGAGGCGTTGGCGCGAATGCGGCCGCGGCCGCGAGCTGGCAGAATCGACGGCGTTGCATGGCGGCCTGTCCGGATGGGCGCGCGATCATGTTGGCAGCGCTCCGGCGCGCATGCTGCCGTTCTTTTTCCGGAATGCGCCGTCAAATTCACAGAGGCACGTTTGGACAAGATAGACCACCGGTTGCTGGAATTGCTGCTGGAAGACGCCAGCCGGCCGCTCAAGACCTTGGCTGCCGCGGTGGAACTGTCGCGCAGCAGCGTGCGCGATCGCATCGCGCGCATGCAGGCCAGCGGCGTGATCCGCCGCTACACCGTGGAAGTGGCGCCTGTCCGCAACGGCCTGACCGCAATCCTGCTGGTGCGGCTGTCGCAAACGCCCGATCCCGGGGCGGTGCGTGGGGTGGTCTCGGCGCCGGAAGTGGTGCGCTGCTATTCGCTCAGCGGCGACATCGATCTGCTGGTCGAGCTGGCCGGCGAGCACGCCGACGACGTCAACCGCGCGCGCGACCGTATCGCGCTGCTGCCGGGCGTGGCCAGCGTGGTGACTTCCTTCGTTCTCAAGCAGGACAAGGCGCCTGCCCGGCGCGAATAGCGCATTCGGGGACGATTCCAAAGCCCGGCAGATTCAGCCGCTTCCGCCCGCGAGCGGACTAGGGCCTGTTAACGCTATCGGGATAGGCCACGCCGCGTCTGAGTGCGTATGCGGCAAGGAAGAATGAGGAAGCGTATGTCGATACGCGACCGAATGATGACGCGGCCGCGTGCGCACTCAGACGCGGCCCTTCGGGTTGCTCCGCCCAGGCCACCAGACGTCCGCGCGCGGCTTGGACAGGCGGCCAGCCTGTCGCTGCGCCACGCACGAACGCCTG